>Ga0187780_10000027_pt1 | contig 118631 bp, 122 predicted proteins | sample 1015_Q2_SP10_20__FD_132429 | JGI IMG/M metagenome (GOLD analysis project Ga0187780, IMG submission 132429) | Tropical peat soil microbial communities from peatlands in Department of Meta, Colombia - 1015_Q2_SP10_20_MG | ecosystem: Environmental > Terrestrial > Soil > Wetlands > Peat | place...
AGGTCAGTTGTCCGGCGAGAATTGGCGCGACCAGGAGGATCACATAGACGAAAGCAAGCACCGCGACCGTGATGATGAGTAGCGCGGCGAGCAGGCGATGCAGCCCGAGACGCTCGAGGCGATCGCTCAACGGCGTCAGCAGATAGGCGATGCCGAGACCAGCGATGAAGGGCAGCAGGATCTCGCTCAGCAGCCACAACGCGAGGATGAGGACCGCGAGAATGCCCAGCCAAAATAGGACCTGGCGCTGCAAGGCGACGCCGCCACCCGAAGACGCACGCCGTGCAACCCGATGAGGACGCCTACTCATGGCTTGGCCACGACCCTGTTCATGTGGCGGACCCACTCGCGCACATAGGCGGCGACCGAAAGCAGGGTCAAGGCCGCTACGAGAACCATCAAGACCATCGTGAGCGTCTCCGCCTCGATGTTGAAGCCGAGCGAACCCAGCACGACGCAGGCAAAGACGATCTGCACCACCGTATTCAGCTTCGAGATGAGCAGTGGTTTGACCTTGATCGGGCTACCGATCAGCCGGGACAGCACGACCGCGCCCACGATCATAATGTCGCGCGACACCACCAGGATGACCAGCCACCCAGGGAGCACCTTGCTTATGCCAAGCGCAACGTAGATCGAGACAATGAGCGCTTTGTCAGCAAGCGGATCGAGGTAAGCGCCGAGTTCAGTGGTCATGCCGAAGCGCTTGGCCAGAAAGCCGTCCACCGCATCGCTGACCCCGGCCGCGAGGAACAGGACAAAGGCGATCCACATAGCGCCCGAGGAGATCGCCCAGACCACGACCGGCACCAATAGAATCCGCCCCAAGGTAATGAGATTTGGAATACTCAAAGTGACCGGCTCGCCTTTCGTCCGGACGGAGTATAACGGCGCCCGGACCATTGCGCGACTTGGGTTTTCCACGTACCACGCCCCCGCGAAGAGGAACCGAATGGCCGATAATAAGCGCGGGCTGACCTACGCGCAGGCAGGCGTCGACATCGATGCCGGCAACCGGATGGTGGACCTGATCAAGCCGCTGGTGCGTGCCACCGCCCGGGCGGGTGCCGACGCAGAAATCGGCGGCTTCGGCGGACTGTTCGACCTCAAGCGGACGGGTTTCAAGGATCCCGTGCTGGTGGCGGCGACCGACGGTGTCGGCACCAAAGTCAAGATCGCCATCGAAACCGGCCGGCACGACACGATCGGAATCGATCTCGTCGCCATGAGCGTCAACGATCTCGTTGTGCAAGGCGCCGAGCCGCTGTTCTTCCTCGACTACTATGCGTGCGGCAAACTCAATCCGGAAACCGGCGCTGCCGTTGTTGCCGGCATCTCGCGCGGCTGCAAGGAGTCGGGCTGCGCGCTGATCGGCGGCGAGACTGCCGAAATGCCGGGACTTTACAGCGGCGAGGATTACGACCTTGCTGGGTTCGCTGTCGGCGCCGCCGAGCGAGGTGAACTTCTACCGCGCAGCGACATCGCCGAGGGTGACATCGTCATCGGGCTCACCTCCTCCGGCGTCCACTCCAACGGCTATTCCCTGGTGCGCAAGGTTGTCGAGAAATCCGGCGTCGCCTGGAATGCGCCGGCGCCGTTTACGCTGGGCAAAAGCCTCGGCGAAGCGATCCTGACGCCGACGCGTATTTACGTGAAATCATGTTTGGCGGCGATGCGTATGACGAAGGCGGTGAAAGGCCTCGCGCATATCACCGGTGGCGGCTTCCCGGACAACATCCCGCGCGTGCTGCCAAAGGGTTTGGGTGCGCGCATCGATCTCGCGAAGGTGCCGGTGTTGCCGGTATTCAAATGGCTGGCGCGGGAAGGCGGCATCGCGCAGAACGAACTGCTGCGGACGTTCAACTGCGGCATTGGCATGATCGTGATCGTCGCGAAAAAAGATGCCGATGCGGTAACAAAAGCCTTCACGCAGGCGGGCGATACAGCGATGACGATCGGCGAGGTCGTGCGCGCCGCAGCTGAGCCGCGCGTTCTTTACGATGGAAAGCTGGACTTGAGCTTGTGATGAGCCGCAAACGCGTCGCCGTTCTAATCTCCGGCCGCGGCTCCAACATGGCGGCACTGATCGAAGCCGCAAAAGCAAGGGACTTCCCGGCCGAGATCGCTCTTGTTCTATCGAACCGGCCCGATGCCGTTGGGCTTGCCACCGCAAGCGCCAACAACATCGCCACCGAAGTTGTCGATCACACGACGTTTGGCAAGGAGCGCGCTGCTTTCGAGCGCGCGCTGCAAGCCGTGCTTGAAAAGCACCGCATCGATCTCGTCTGCCTCGCCGGCTTCATGCGGCTGTTGACACCCTGGCTGGTCGGGCAATGGCAGAACCGCATGCTCAACATTCACCCGGCGCTCTTGCCCGCCTTCAAAGGCCTCGACACTCACAAGCGCGCGCTCGAGGCCGGCGCCAAGGTCCATGGCGCGACGGTGCATTTCGTCGTGCCGGAAATGGATTCCGGGCCCATCATCGCGCAGGGCGTGGTGGCAGTGCGCCCAGACGACACGGAAGCCTCGCTCGCCGCTCGGGTGCTTAAAGTCGAGCACAAGATTTACCCGCAGGCGCTGCGGCTCGTCGCCGAAAACCGGGTTGCTGTCGAAAACAACCGTTGCCTCATTGACGGCAAGTTGGTCCGCGATAGCGGATCCCTGCCCGCCGAACCCGACTAAGTCTTTTCGCGTTGCAGCAACCCCTGTGAATACCGAATAGCGCCGGCCAGTCCGGTGTTATTATCGATCTGCACGGGCACACCACACCAACACGCGGTGCGAGAACAACAAGGGGAGACGCCATGAACGGACAAACGAAACTGATTTTCCCGGGACTTGCCGGATTTTACGAGTCGATGATGCCGATCGCCGGCACGCTTGTCCGGGTAATCATTGGCATCATGTTTCTGATGCACGTGTCGGGGAAATTCAAAGCTGGCGCGGCGGCCGTTGCCGCCAACGTCATGGCGAAGAATGGGCTCGAACCCTCTCTCCTCTTCGCTTACGCCGCGATATTCCTGGAGGCGGTCGGGGGCATCTGCCTGATCATTGGCTTGTTCACGCGCTTCTTCGCCGCGGCGCTGGCGATCGAGATGCTGATCGCGCTGCTCGCTGTGCACCTGTCGAAGGGCTACGCGGCCGGCGGCGGCGGTTACGAGTACGTTCTGCTGATCGGCGCAGTCTGCTTCGTCATCGCGATCCGCGGCGGCGGGCCCTACTCGGTCGATCGAATGATCGGCAAAGAACTCTAGACGACGAAATCACCGAAACGTCGAAGCGCGGGCTCTCAGGCCCGCGCTCTGCGTATCCACGCCCTGTTGTCGTGGAACGCCGCGCCGCCATAGGGCGCGATCGGATCAGAGCCGGTCAGCGTATTGATGCCGCAGCCATCTTCGTACGCTGCGTTCGGCCAGATCGATTCCGCGATCAGCACCCCGCGACGCACACCATCGAAGACTTTGGCGTGCAGTCGCACCTGACCGCGCTTGTTGCCGAGGACGACGTAGTCGCCATCGGCGATGCCGCTCTCGCGCGCGTCGTCGGGGTGGATCATCACCGTCGGCCGCTGCTCTTGTGAAAGCGACGTCGGCGTTTCATTGAAGGTTGAATTGAGGAAGCCGCGCGCCGGCGATGTCGACAATCGGAACGGATGTTCGCCATCCTGCTCCTCGATCGACGTCCAATGATCGGGTAGCGCCGGCAGGGCGGCGACAGGCCCGCTCCTGTACGGGCTGCGGAACGGCACGTTCTCCCAGTCCGGCTTGAAGCGGAATTTGCTGTCCGGCCAGTTGAAGCCGGTAAGGTAATGCGCCTCCTCAAATGGCGGCTGGCAATCGATCCAGCGATCGCGCTCGAGATCGGCGACCGTACCGCGTTTCGACACACGCAGCATCTGGTCGATCAACTGCCGCGGCGTCATGTTGAAGCCGGGATGTGAGGCTCCGACCCGCTTCGCCAGTCCGCAGAGCACCTCGTGATTATTGCGGCACTCGCCGGGCGGCTCGACCAGCTTCGGCCCGAAGATGAGGTACTGATGGCCACCGCCGCGATAGATGTCGTCGTGCTCGAGAAACGTGGTCGCCGGCAACACCACGTCCGCCATTTTCGCGGTCTCCGTCATAAACTGCTCGTGGACGCAGGTGAATAGATCCTGCCGCGCGAAGCCGCGCTTGACCTTGTTCTGGTCGGGAGCAACCGATACCGGATTGGTGTTCTGGATGATGAGCGCATGTAGCGGTCCACCGCCGAGCAGCGCGCCCGGCTCGCCGCAGAGGATTTCGCCGATGCGCGACTGGTCGAGCATCCGGACCGAACGATCCCAGACGTCGAGGCCCTCGATCAGAGTCTTGTCGAGCTTGTAGATGTCGGCGTTGATGTGAAAGGCGCCGCCGCCCTCGTATTTCCAGGCCCCCGTCACCGCCGGAATGCAGCTCGCCGCGTGCATGTTGGCGGCCCCGTTGCGCGAGCGCGAGAAGCCGTAGCCAAGGCGAAAAAACGCGCGCTTGGTATTGCCGATGAGCTTCGCAAACTCCTCGATAGTCTCGACCGGCGTACCGGTGATTTTCGACGCCCATCGCGGATCGCGCGTGCGCAGATGCGCTTCAAGCTCACGCGGCACGTCCGTGTACTTGTCAAGATAGTCCCAATCGGCCCTGTCGTCCCGGAACAGGCAATGCATGACCGCGCAGGCTAGCGCACCGTCGGTTCCCGGCTTCACGAGTACCGGCAGGTCGGCCTGCTCCATCGTGCCGTTCATGTAGATGTCGACCGCCGCAATCTTGGCGCCGCGTTCCTTGCGGGCGCGGGTCGCGTGCGTCATCACGTTGACCTGCGTGTTGACAGGATTTGTGCCCCAGATGATCACGAGATCCGACTTCGCCATCTCCCGCGGATCGCTGCCTGCGATCTTGCCGGTGCCTGCGGCAAAGCCGGCATAGGCCGGATTGACGCAGATCGTCGAATGGAATCCTGAATATTTCTTGGCGTGGCGCAGGCGGTTGATGCCGTCGCGCATCACCAGCCCCATCGTGCCAGCGTAGTAGTACGGCCAGACGCACTCAGCGCCGTACCGTCGCTCGCATTTGAGGAAGTTCTCCGCGACCAGATCGAGCGCAGCGTCCCACGAAATGCGGCGGAATTCGCCGGAGCCCTTGTCGCCGACACGCTGCAATGGATAGAGCACGCGATCGGGATGGTGCTCGCGCTCGGCATAGCGAGCGACTTTGGCGCAGACGACACCGAGTGTGTAGTCGTTGTCCTTCGAGCCTCGCACGCGGCCGATGGTTCGGCCGTCCAGAAGCTCAACTTCGAGCGCGCAGGTCGAGGGACAATCGTGCGGACAGGCGGAATAGCCGATGCGGACTTTGGCTTGGACGCTGCGCAGTGGCTTGTTCATCGAGGATCGCCTTCCGGAGACGCGGGCGGCTAGACATCTCCTTCCGCCTCGCGCAAACGATTCGATCTTACCAGATAGAGGCCAACCGACACGACAATGATCGCGCCGACAATCCCGCAAGCAATATCGAGCTTTTCAGCCAGCGCTTCCGGAACATGAGCGGCAACCGCCGGATCGTCCGGCAGCAGGCCGCCGGCGATCCAGCCGAGCAGCGCGCTGCCGCCCCAGATCACCAGCGGGAACCGTTCGATGACGGCGAGGAACAGCGCGCTGCCCGCGATGACAACGGGGATGCTGACGGCGAGGCCAAGCGCGAGCAGGACGTAGTTGCCTTTCGCGGCGGCGGCAACGGCGATGACGTTGTCCAGGCTCATGACAATGTTGGCGACGACGACAACGCGCACCGCGCGCCACAAGTCTTCGACCGCTTCGGGCGTGTCTTCGGCATCGGTCTGCTGGGGCGTCACCAGCTTGATCGCAACCCAAAACAGCGCGAGACCACCGGCGAACTTCAGGTACGGCAGCTGCATCAAGGTTGCGACGACGCCAGTGAACAGAATGAGCAGCACCGCGGCGCAGCCAGCGCCGAGCACCATGCCCCAGAAGCGTTCGCGCGGCGGCAGACCGCGCACCGCGAGCGCGATCACGACCGCGTTGTCACCCGACAACAGGATGTTGATGCCCATGATCTGCAAGGCGGCGAGCCAAAACGCCGGATGCATGATGTCGGTCAGCAAGGTGTCCACCCGCCTCCTCCACCCTCACCCGCATGACGTTATCAATCGGCGGGCACTATTTTTATCGCCGCAGTTTACAGGGCGGCGTGGGCGCGTGGCTAGTTGCGCGAGTTAGCCGACGATTTCGTTTTCGGAGAAAAACTGCGCAATTTCACGCACTGCGGTGTCCGGCGCGTCGGAGCCGTGGACTGAGTTCTCGCCGATCGACTTGGCGTGCGCCTTGCGGATTGTGCCGGCAGCGGCCTTGGCCGGGTCGGTCGCGCCCATTACTTCGCGATACTTGGCGATCGCGTTGTCGCCTTCGAGCACCTGCACCACCACCGGTCCCGAGGTCATGAACTCAACGAGCTCGGGAAAGAATGGCCGCTCCTTGTGCACCGCATAGAATTTCTCGGCTTGTGCGCGCGAAATGCGCATACGCTTCTGCGCGACGATGCGAAGCCCCGCCTTCTCGATGATGGCGTTGATGGCGCCTGTCAGATTGCGCTCGGTCGCATCAGGTTTGAGGATCGAAAAGGTACGCTCGACTGACATCGGACTAGTCCTTCATGGGCTTGCGATTGAAACAATGAGCGAATTTGATTGGATTGCGGCAGTCGCGCGGCTTATAGCGGGGGCTATTTCGGGCGGCAAGCGCGTGATCCGACAGCCCGGCAGGATGTGCCATGACCGAGCGTTACAGAATGTTTGCTGGCTATAATGCCTGGTGCAACGAGCGGCTCTATGATGCAGCCGCAACCGTTTCAGATGCCGACTACCGCGCCGACCGTGGCGCCTTCTTCAGGTCGCTGCACGGCACGCTCAACCATCTCCTGCTCGGTGATCGCATCTGGATGAATCGTTTCACAGGCGAATTCGAATTGCCGAAGGCGCTCGATGAGATCCTCTACGATGACTTTGACGCGCTGCGCGCCGAACGCCGAAACATGGATGCGAGCATCAAGCACTACATCGGCAGGCTCACCGACGCGGATCTCGGCAAAACCATCCACTACCGGACATTTTCGAAGCCTGCCGATATCGAGCAGGCACTCGAGCCCGCGCTCGATCATTTCTTCAACCACCAGACTCATCATCGCGGTCAGGCGCACGCGTTGCTAAGCAGCATCATCGGCAATGACCGCACGCCGAGCTTCGACCTGATCATCTATCAGCGGCAAACAGGAGGAGGCCGCATCCGCAAGGAAGCCTAAGCGCCTACTGCACGTACATCCGCTCGGTCGTGGCGGTCTTCGGCACCGGCTTATTCTGCTTGGGTGCCTTCTTCGGAGGCTTTACAGGTTTGGCCTGCTCGGGCGCGGCGTCGACTTCCTGCAAGCGGCCGGAGTTGAAGGTGTAGATCCCGGGAAACGCGCCGCCGAGATAAGTCAGCACGACCTTGCGTGCGCCTTTGTCGCCGGCGGTGATCGTGACATTGCTCGGCTGACCGGCGCGCCGTACCGCTTCGCACTCCGTCATGCCGAGCGCGATGCCACCCTTGCCAAGGTTGGCGCTGAAACCTCCCTCTGGCTGAAGCCGGTCTAGGCGATCGCTGGGTTTGGCGACGACCGGCATCGGCGCGGGAGCCGGTCCTTGCGGCATCCGTGAACTGGCGAGATCGCCGGCGACGGAACCATACGATGGCGGCGTTACAGGTTCCCCCGGCTCAGCTGCCGGTGCTGGTTCGGAGGTAGGCTTTGCTTCGGCCGCGGATGCCTGAGCGCGGGCTGTCTCCGGCGCACAGTGACCGGACGCATCAACCATGTCGTCCGGAGCGACAGGTCCGCTCGGTCCCAGCGACACCGTATTGATGCGTGACGATTTTGCCCAATCTGGCACCTCGAGGAACGGCTTGGTGAAGGCCTGTTCGCGCCCCTCGAGCACGTCCCCCGCGCCCGAACAGCCGCCGACGGCCGCTGCGAGCGCAAAGGCGATAATCCAAGCAATGCGTGGCTGAACGAAATGCGGCAATCAGGTCCCCGAGCGTCTATCTGCTTGCCCGTTATGCCCAATTTTGCGTCATCACCATGGCGCAGAGCAAGTTTTGGTGGCGCAGAGGGTTACCGCGTTTCGGCCACTGGCCGATTAGGGCATTGGCCGAGTTTTGAGCCATTTTGGACCCAAAGGGCAGGGTGGAACGACTGGACTGCACCGCTGTCAGGACTTCTTCACCCAGCGCCCCTGCGCATCCGGCTGCCAATACGTGGCTTCAAAGCCCTTCGTTTTGGCCTCCGTCCAATGCGCACGCGCAGCCGTAACGGCCTCGTCATCCTCGCCGTCGAATAGCAAAACAATGCGCGCGTACTTCTCTGCATCGGCCGGTGGCGGCGCGCCATCGATGAGAAAACGCACGTTCGCCGCATTTGGATTGCTCTCGGTAAGCGTGAGGAGCACGGGCTGGAGTGCAGCATCCTTTTCGCGCCAAGTGCCATGCGGCAGGAAGCCGTCGTCGCGATAGGTCCACAGGTGCGAGTCGAGCGCCTCCATGCGCTCCTCGGACGAACCCTGCACAATCACCTTCCAGCCGCGCTCAAGCGACTTCTCGAGCAGCGCCGGCAGCACGTTCTCCGGCTTTTGGCCTTGCAGATGGTAGAATAGAACTTCGGTCACCGTCCTTTGCCCTCAAAGTGGTCGGCAACGAGCTGATCGAGCAGACGAACACCCCAGCCCGACCCCCAGCTCTTGTTGATCTCGTTCTGTCGGCTGTCGAAACCGGTGCCGGCGATGTCGAGATGGGCCCATGGCGTCTTGTCGTCGACGAAGCGCTTGATGAATTGCGCCGCCGTGATCGCGCCGCCCATGCGGCCGCCGGTGTTCTTCATGTCGGCAAATTTTGAATCGATCAGCTTGTCGTATTCCTTCGATAGCGGCATACGCCAAACGAGTTCGCCTGTCTCTTCGCCAGCCTTGGTCAGCCGTTCAGCGAGCTGATCGTTGTTGACAAACATGCCGGCATATTCGTGCCCGAGCGCGACGATGATCGCACCGGTGAGCGTCGCGAGATCGATCATGAATTTCGGTTTGAAACGCTGTGCCGCGTACCAGATGACGTCGCCCAGCACGAGACGACCTTCGGCATCGGTGTTGATGATCTCGATGGTCTGACCTGACATCGATTTGACGATGTCGCCGGGACGTTGCGCCTTGCCGTCAGGCATGTTCTCTACGAGCCCGATCAGGCCGACGGCATTGACGCGCGCCTTGCGCGCAGCGAGCGCGTGCATGAGACCGGTGACGCAAGCTGCGCCAGCCATGTCGCCTTTCATGTCCTCCATTCCGCCCGCCGGCTTGATCGAGATGCCGCCGGTGTCGAAGCAAACACCCTTGCCGATAAAGCAGACCGGCGTGTCGCCCTTGCGACCACCATTCCACCGCATGACCACGACGCGGCTATCACGGACCGAACCTTGGCCGACGCCGAGCAGTGCGTTCATGCCGAGCTTGCGCATCTTCGGCACGTCAAGGATTTCGATCTGGCAGCCGACCTTCCGCAGCACTGTCGCGCGGCGTGCGAATTCTTCCGGGTAGAGGACGTTGGCCGGTTCGTTGACAAGGTCCCGCGCCATCACGACGCCATCGGCGACCGCTTCTCGGCGCGCAAACGCGCTGCGCGCGGCCCCAGCATCGGCAACCGCGATGGTGATCTTGCGGTTCGCCGCCGGCTTGTCGTCGTCCTTGCGCTTGGTCTTGTAGCGATCGAAGGCGTAGACGCGCAGCTTGACGCCTAGGGCCAGATCGGCGGCGCGGTCTGGACGCATGGCACCGCCCGGCAGGTCGGCGAAGATCGTCGCCTCGGTGGCGTTTCCAGGCACCTTGTCCGCGGCTGCCCCGCCAAGCCGAACGAAGTCGTTGACTTTGAGGTCGGCGGGCTTGCCGACCCCGACCACAACTAGGCGGACAACTTTGAGACCCTCCGGGACTACCAACTCTAGGTTCGACCCGACCTTGCCCGAGAAATGCTCGGCCCTGGCGGCCCGAGCAAACAGGTCACTGGCCGACCCCAGTGCTCGGCTGGTGGCGGAGCCGAACCTAAGGGCATCATCACAGAACACTACCAGAACACCCCGGCTCGGGGCTGAAAGGGGGCCGAAACCGAGCTTGAGGGCACCGGACATTAGAAATTCCTCGTATTGAAGGGCCTTTCTCCCCATATGCGCCCCTCGCGAGCGCCTGGGAAGGGCCAAAACAAGCAAATTCGGGGGTTTTCCCTAGGCCTCCGGCTCGGCCACTGGCCCGGCGGAAACACGGTATTTGCTTGCCAGAATCGTCCCTGGAGGCCACCCATAGTGGCATTAAGGTCTGCCCCCGCCTTAACTTTTTGTTGTGCATGTTCAACAGCTTTGCCTTTGGGCGGCCACTTTGTCAGTCGATCAAAGTAAACAAGATTGGGGGTTGGGCTACGCTGGCTGCGCCTGGCGCACGGTGGGGACCGTGTGCGGGATCGCGGCTTTGCGAATTGGGGGACAGTGCTGCGGATGGGGTCGATTAGCCGTTATATCTTCCGCACGACGTTCGGAGCGTTTGCGCTCGTGCTCGTCAGCCTGACCGCAGTTATCTGGGTCACGCAGGCGCTTCACGACTTCGACATCGTTACCAGCCAAGGCCAGACCATTCTGGTCTTCATGGGCATTACTGCCCTGATCATTCCGCTGCTTGTGCTTGTCATTGCGCCGATCGCCCTCCTGATCGCCGTCGCTCACGTCCTCAATAAGCTCTCCACCGACAGCGAAATCATCGTCATGAACGCGGCCGGCATGTCGCCGTGGGTGCTGTTCCGCGCCTTCATGACAGTCGCGATCGTGGTGTCGATCGGCGTCGCTTGCATCAGCGCCTACTTCGCGCCCAAGGGCCTGCGCATGCTCCGCGATTGGCTCACGGAAGTGCGCGCCAACGTGGTGAGCAACATCGTCCAGCCGGGCCGTTTCACCCAGGTCGAGAACGGCGTCACGATCCATATCCGCGAGCGGCGCCCGAACGGTCAACTGTCTGGCGTCTTCCTCGACGACCGGCGCAATCCGGCCGAACGCATTACGGTTACCGCCGAAGCCGGCGAGCTGCTCGACAACGACAAAGGTACGTTCCTCATCCTCAAGAACGGCATCTTGCAGCGCCAAACCAACGACCAGCGCGATCCGGCGATGGTGGTGTTCGACCGCAACGCCTTCGATCTTTCGCAGTTCTCCGGGGGACCGCAGGCGGTCAAATATTCGATCCGCGAACGATACATCTGGCAACTCATTCTGCCAGACCCCAACGATCCGTTCTTCATCGAGCAGCCGGGACAGTTCCGCGCCGAACTCCACGACCGAATAATGGCGCCGTTCTATCCGATCGCGTTCACCGTGATCGCTTTCGCTTATCTTGGCGCGCCCCGCACCACCCGCCAAAGCCGGACTATGTCTATCGTCGGAGCGATCAGCGGCGTCGCAGCGCTGCGTCTTATCGGCTTTGCCTCGAGTGTATTCGGCGCTTCGATCCCCTGGATGCTGTCGCTGCAATACATTGGCGCCGTCTTTGCTATCGGTGCCGGGATTTGGGTGATCCGGCGCGGCCTTATCCTCGAACCTCCGGCCTTCATCGCCAATTGGCTCAACGCCGTCACCGAGCGCTTCGCGCAACGTTTCGCAACGCAATGACCTAAAGCATGTCAATCCTCGGCGGAACACTGGTGCGATATTTCGGACTGCGCTTCCTTGGCGCGGTGATGCTGGTGTTCGCTGGAATCTTCCTGCTTGTCGCTCTGCTTGACTACATCGAGCTGATGCGCCGATCGAGCGACATCCCCAACGTATCTGCGCTGCTAGTGGCAAAGACCTCGCTCTACCGCGTGCCACAGGTGACCGAGCGCGTGATGCCGTTCTGCGTGCTGATCGGCGCGATGTCGTCCTACCTAAATTTATCGCGCCGCCTTGAACTAGTGATCGCGCGGTCCGCCGGCATGTCTGCCTGGCAGTTCATCTCGCCTGCGCTGGTGGTCGCATTCGTGATCGGTATCGTGGCCACCACAATCTACAACCCGCTCGCCGCCGTGCTCGACGAAAAATCCAAGCGCTACGAGGCGCTGCTGTTTGGCCAGACGCAGGGACGCGTCGTCGATCGTGGCGGACCCCACTGGGTCAGCCAGAAGACGGCGGAAGGCCAGGCGATCATCAACGCCAATGCCAGCCGTGACCAGGGCAGCGCACTTACCGGCGTGACGGTTTTCACTTACGACGCCGAAGGCCATTTTATGTTGCGCATAGAGGCGCCCGCAGCCCAACTGGAAGCTGGCATGTGGCGCTTGAAGGATGCGCGCGTTTTTGCGCTGGGTGCATTGCCGGTAGACGTGCCAGATTACCGGCTCAAGACCAGCCTGACGCCGGAACAAGTCCGCGAAAGTTTTGCGACACCCGAAACTGTCCCGTTTTGGGAACTTCCTTTCTACATCAACATTGCGGAACACGCCGGACTGGTGGCCGCGGGCTATCGGCTGCAGTTCCAAAAGCTTCTGGCGCGGCCATTCATGCTCGCTGCAATGGTGTTCCTTGCCGCGGCCGTCAGCTTGAGGTTCTTCCGCTTCGGCGGCGTTCAGAAAATGGTTTTAAGTGGCGTGGCTGCTGGCTTTTTGCTTTATGTCCTGTCGAAAGTAACGGACGATATGAGTAAAGCCGGGCTGTTGCACCCTGTGACGGCAGCCTGGCTGCCTGTGCTTGCGGGCGGACTGACGGGATTTGTCGCGTTGTTGTACCAGGAGGACGGGTAATGGCGGGGCCGGCTTGCGCTCGTCCACCAGAACCCGGCGCGCTTCGTTGCGTCGGCCGACTGTCGACCGTCCTCACACTGCTTGCGGGCTTGAGCTTCTGCATGCCCGCATTCGGGCAAAACATCGAGTTTCCCGAAGTCGCGCCAAAGCACAAACAGACGCGCATCGAAGCTGAACGCGCGCGGTCCGCTCAGAAGCAAATGCTCGTCAAAGCGAACGAGATCGACTACGACTACACAAACAAGCGTGTTTCTGCCGTCGGAAACGTACAAATTTATTATGGCGGTTCGACGCTGGAGGCCGACAAGGTCATCTACGACCAGACTACAAAACGCCTTCACGCCGAGGGGAACGTCCGGCTTACCGAAGCCGACGGCAAGGTGACCTACGGAGAAATCATCGACCTCTCAGATAACTATCGCGATGGTTTCGTCGACTCGCTGCGGCTGGATGCCCCCGATCAAACTCGTATGGCCGCAGCGCGCGCCGAACGATCGGCTAACAACTACACGGTGTTCCACAATGGTGTTTATACCGCCTGCGCGCCGTGTAAAGACGATCCGCGCAAGCCGCCGCTGTGGCAGGTAAAAGCTGCGCGCATCATCCATGATCAAAACGAAAAGACGATCTATTTCGAAGATGCTCAACTTGAGTTCTGGGGACACCCAATTGCGTACCTGCCGTTTTTCTCGACGCCGGATCCCACGGTAAAACGCAAAACCGGCTTTCTCATGCCGTCGCTATCATCGAGCTCCAAGTATGGGGTCGCGATCGAGGTGCCTTACTACTGGGCGCTCGCGCCTGACTACGATGCGACAATCGCGCCGATGATTACGACGAAACAGGGTCCGTTACTACAGGGTGAGTTTCGACAGCGGCTGCTTAACGGCGCCTACACAATCCGCGGTGCTGGTATCTATCAGCTCGATCCCGGCTATTTCGTCCATAGCGATGGCACACCCACGCCAGGCGACCGCAATTGGCGCGGCAGCGTCGAGAGCGACGGACAATTCGCTCTAAACAAAAACTGGGTCTGGGGTTGGGATGCGTTGTTGATGTCCGACAAAACATTCTTGCAAGACTACAACCCGCATTTGTCGCGTTACCACATTACGGACCCATTCCAGACCGGAGCAGATGCAGGCGTCTCGCAGGTTTATCTCGCCGGCAAAGGTGACCGAAGCTATTTCGATGCCCGTTCAATGTACTTCTACGGCTTTTCGGAATCGGACAACCAAAAGCAGATTCCGGCTATTCCTGGCGTCGTTGACTACATGTACACGGTCAACCACCCAGTCGTCGGCGGCGAACTTGGATTCAAAGTCAATGCCACAAGCCTCACACGCACTCAGGCCGAATTCGACGCAATCTCACAAGCCGCATCACAAAGCGGTGCTTGCACGTCAACCGCAGATACGGCCATCAATAGCCAAAACTGTCTGATGCGCGGCATACCTGGCAATTACAATCGTTTCTCGGCGGAGATGAATTGGCGCAAAAGTATGACCGACAATATCGGCCAGGTTTGGACGCCGTTTGTATCGCTGCGCGGCGATGTCGCCGCGGCGCACATTGATAATAATCCCGGCGTTTCAAATTTCATCCAAACCGGCGACGAAAATCTGGTGCGCGGAATGCCGACCATCGGTCTCGAGTACCGCTACCCGTTCATCAACGTCGCCTCCTGGGGCACACAAACTTTTGAACCGATTGGCCAGGTCATTGCCCGCCCGAATGAAACGCAGGTCAATAAATGGCCAGTCGAAGACGCGCAAAGTCTGATTTTTGATGACAGCAATTTGTTCCGCGTAAACAAATTTACCGGCTGGGACCGTGCCGAAGGCGGCGGCCGCGCCAATTACGGTGCGCAGTACACGATGCAGTTCAATCAAGGCGGTGACATCAACATGCTGTTCGGGCAGTCCTATCAGCTGTTTGGCGCTAACTCTTTTGCTGAGGCCAGCATGACTAATACCGGCCTTCAGAGCGGGCTCGATACTCGATTATCTGATTACGTTGCGCGTTTCGCATACGAACCGAATAAGACCTACCAGTTCATCTCACGCTTTCGTTTCGACAAGGACGATTTTTCCGTGCAACGCATGGAGCTAGAAGGTCGCGCCACTTTTGACCGTTGGTCCGTATCCGCAACTTATGGTGACTACGCTGCCCAACCACTGATTGGGTTCCTCGACCGCCGACAGGGTATTCTTGGCACCGCGACCTACAAATTTGACGCCAATTGGACGTTGCTTGGCGGCGCTCGTTACAACATCGTTGCTGATAAATTCGATCAGACTCGCATCGGCATCGGCTACGTCGACGACTGCCTTATCTTGGCCGTGAATTATATTACAAATTACACGTACAGTGGGAATCCTGGAGTTGACCATACGATCATGCTGCAATTGAGTCTCCGAACACTGGGAGGCGTTTCGGTGAGCCAGGGGGTCGGTAGCGTCGGTGGGCTCTGATAGGCGTTAATAACGCCGTATGACAGCCGACCGTAAGTAATATGCTATCAGATATGCCAGCAGCACGACACTCAAAGTGGTGGCAGATGGCCGCGACCGCACTAGTCGAGGGCTTTGGCGTTGCGCCCGGCCTTGCCACAGCACAGGTGGTGGTCGTTGCAAACGGCTCCCCGATCACGGCCTACGATATCGAGCAGCGCGCGAAGCTTGTTGCATCATCGACGCACACGAATCCGTCGCGCAAGGAAATCATCCAGGATCTGATCGATGACCGTATTAAGATCGACAAGGCCAAGACCTACGGGCTGGTGGTAACGGATGCTGAGGTCAATCAAGCATTCGAGGGGATGGCCCAACGTCAGCACATCACGGCGGACCAATTTAGCCAATTTCTCATTCGGTCTGGAATTTCTCCGGATACGGTCAAAGCTCGCATTCGTTCCGAACTAACCTGGGGGGAGCTCGTTCGCGGCAAATTCAACTCGACGCTCCAGGTCGGAGAATCCGACATTGCGGCGGCGATGCGCAGCCGCAGCGAGGCCGATCAAGGCGGCTATATCTACTCGCTCTACCCGGTGATTGTCGTGGTACCACGAGACTCGTCGGCGCCGACGATCGAAGCCAAGCGCCATGAGGCCGAAAATCTTCGCGGTCGTTTCACCAACTGCAAGGATGGCCTTGCACTCTCACGCGGATTACGCGACGTGGCAGTACGCGAGCCGGTGACCCGCTCGACGGCGGACCTCGACCAGCGTTTGCGGGATATACTCAACGCAGTGCCGGTCGGTCAGCTGACGCCGCCCGAACAGGTCTCGCAAGGCCTGCAAATGTTCGCCGTTTGCGACAAGAAGGCGAGCAAGACCGAGTCGCCTATGCAACGCGAAGTACGCAGCGAAATCTACAAGACGCGTTTCGAACATGAATCCAAGCGCTTTCTCGAGGAGCTGCGCAAATCGGCAATGATCGAGTACAAGGATACAAATGCCCAAAGCGATGCCGCTGAGTCTGACGATCGGCGAACCCGCCGGCGTCGGCCCTGATCTGACGCTGGCGCTGTGGCTGCGGCGGGCGGAACTTGATCTGCCAGTATTCTACCTGATTGGCGACACGGACTTCCTCAAACGCCGAACCCAAGCGCTTAAGCTGGACATCGCCGTCGAAGAAGTCGAGCCTGCACAGGCGGCCTCGACTTTTCCCCGCGCGCTCCCCGTCGTGTCGCTCGGCTTGAACATCACCGCGAACCCTGGCCGGCCCAATGAGAGCAGCGCCCCTGCAGCGATCGCCGCAATACGCCGCGCCGCGGCCGATGTGATGGCCGGGCACGCGGCTGCGATGGTGACCAACCCAATCGCCAAGTCCGTGCTGACCCGCGCCGGCTTCCCGCATCCCGGTCACACCGAATATCTCGCGCGCCTTGCGTATGAAACGACCGGCAGACCGGTAGTGCCGGTGATGATGTTATGGTCGCCCGAGCTCGCGGTGGTGCCCATTACCATCCATATCCCACTGCGCGAGGTGTTCTCAACGCTGACCACGGCGCTTATCGTCGACACGGCGCGCATTGTTGCCCGGGACCTTTCAGCGCGGTTTGGCCTGGGACGTCCTCGTCTCGCCATCGCCGCTCTCAATCCGCACGCCGGCGAAGGTGACACGATCGGCGATGAAGACTCGGCAATCGTCGCGCCAGCGGTGCAGCGACTGCGGAACCAGGGCATCGACGCGACCGGCCCGCTTCCGGCCGATACGATGTTCCACGAGCGGGCGCGCCAAAGCTACGACGCCGCGCTGTGCATGTACCACGATCAGGCGCTGATACCGATCAAGACGTTGGCCTTCGGCCATGGCGTCAACGTTACTCTCGGCCTGCCTTTCGTGCGAACTTCGCCCGACCATGGCACCGCCTTCGATCTCGCCGGCACCGGCAAGGCGAATCCGGGAAGCCTACTCGCCGCGCTCCGGCTGGCCGCGCGGTTGACCGCGAACGCACCGGCGCTCGTACCCGCGAAGTAAATGCCGCAGATCGACGATCTGCCGCCGTTACGGGACGTCATCCGCCGGCACAACCTCTCTGCCAAAAAATGGCTCGGTCAGAACTTCCTGCTCGACCTGAATTTGACTGCGCGCATCGCACGCGCCGCCGCACCGCTCGACAGCAAAATAGTCGTTGAAGTCGGTCCGGGGCCGGGTGGCCTGACGCGGGCACTGCTCGCCGAGGGCGCCAGGCGTGTGATTGCGATCGAGCGCGACGAACGTGCGCTCGCCGCACTGGCCGAAATCGCCGCGCATTACCCCGGCCGGTTGGAAATCGTTGCCGGCGACGCGCTCGCTTTTGATTCGCGTCCGCATCTACGCGGCGAACGCGCGTGTGTGGTGGCGAACCTGCCTTACAACATCGCAACGCCTCTCCTGATCGGCTGGCTCACTGCCGAACCATGGCCGCCCTGGTACGACATGCTGGTCCTAATGTTTCAGCGCGAGGTTGCTGAGCGCATTGTCGCTAAGCCGGGTGGAAAGTCGTACGGCCGGCTGTCTGTGCTGGCGGGCTGGCGCACCGAAGCCAAAATCATGTTTGACGTGTCGCCGTCCGCGTTCGTGCCGCCACCGAACGTGACATCGTCGGTTGTGCGCCTCGCGCCGCGGCCGGCGCCACTTGCCTGCGACGCAAACATCCTGCAACGCGTGACAGAGGCCGCCTTCGGCCAACGCCGAAAGATGCTGCGGCAGAGTCTCAAGTCGTTGGGCGTTGATGCCGGTGCCCTGCTCGACCGGGCCGGCATCGACCCAACGGCGCGTGCCGAAGAGATCGCGGTCGATGGCTTCGTGGCGCTGGCGCGCGTATTCGCTTCGCAATAAGTTGCCTCACATGACGCGAATGCATCGCCAATCATTGACCGCCTATGGCGCGCCTTTGTGCGAGACGGTGGCCGAAGCGCCGCAGCCAAAAGGAACCGAGGTGCTGGTGCGCATTACGCGGTGCGGCGTCTGCCATTCCGACCTTCACATGCAGGACGGCTATTTCACGTTGGGCGATGGCAAGCAGCTCGACGTCCGCGCCGGACGCCCCCTGCCCTTTACGCTCGGGCATGAAATTGCGGGCGAGGTCGAGCAAGCGGGTCCGGATGCCAATGCGAAGCCAGGCGCGAAGGTCGCCGTCTATCCGTGGATCGGCTGCGGTCAGTGCCCGGCCTGCACGGCCGACGACGAGAACATTTGCGCCGCCCCGCGCCATCTCGGCATTACAGTCGATGGCGGCTACGCCACGCATGTGATAGTGCCGCACTCGCGTTATCTTCTCGACTACGCGCCGCTGGCGCCATCCTACGCCGGTGCGCTGATGTGCTCGGGGCTCACCGCCTATGCCGCGCTCAAGCGTCTCGCCGACCGCGCCGGCCGTGGACCGTTGCTCTTGGTCGGCGCCGGCGGCGTCGGGCTTATGGGCCTTGCGCTGACGCGCGCGATCTATGGCGAGCCCTACGTCGCCGACATCGATCCGAAGAAGCGCGAGGCCGCGGTCGCGGCCGGCGCCAAAGACGTCTTCGATCCGGCCGGTCCGAACATACGCAAGGCAATCCTCAAGGCCAGCGGCGGCATCTACGCCGCAATCGACTTCGTCGGCTCCGACAAGTCGATCAATTTCGCGACCGGCGTACTGGCCAAGGGCGGTAAAGTCGTCATCACCGGGCTGCTCGGCGGCGGCTATTCGACCGCCGTTGCCATGTTCCCGCTAAAGGCAATGACCATCGAAGGCACGCAGACTGGCACCCTTGCCGAAGCGCGCGAGCTCCTCGATCTCGTGCGCGACAAGAACATCGCACCGCCGCCGATTGCCGAGCGTCCTTTGGCGCAAGCCTCGCAGACGCTCGACGAGTTGCGTGCGGGAAAAATCGTCGGCCGCGTGGTGCTGACCGCTTAGAGCTTCGCCATCAAGCCGCGCACGAAGTCGGAGAGACCGGGTTGGCGCTCGCGCTTCAGGCGCTCGGCGGCAAGAATCGCCTTCACTTCGGAGAAGGCCTGATTGAAATCGCGGTTGATCACGACATAGTCGTATTCTGCCCAATGGCTCATCTCGTCGGCGGCCTCCGCCATGCGGCGGTGGATGGTCTCGTAATCGTCCTGCGCGCGCTTGTGCAGGCGCTCTTCTAGCTCCGGAATTGACGGCGGAAGGATAAAGACGCTGACCAGATCACTGCGCGCCTTCTCGCGCAGCTGCTGCGTGCCCTGCCAATCGATGTCGAACAGGATGTCGCGGCCGGCGCCGAGCGCCTCCATCACCGGCTTCTTCGGCGTGCCGTAGTAGTTGTCGAAAACCTCCGCCCATTCGAGCAATTCGCTGTGCGCGATCAGCTCATCGAAGCGGCGGCGATCGATGAAATGATAGTCGCGGCCATCCTTTTCGCCCGGCCGCATCTTCCGCGTGGTCACCGAGATCGACAGCGTGACGCCGTCGTCCTCGTCGAGCAGCCGGCGCGACAGGGTCGTCTTGCCGGCTCCCGAGGGCGATGACAGCACCAGCATCATCCCGCGCCGCGCAACCGTCGGCCCTGAGGGCTTTTTCGCCATCGTCACTCCAGGTTCTGCACCTGCTCGCGGAACTGCTCGACCACGGTCTTCAGCTCGAGCCCAATATTGGTGAGCTCGACATCGTTCGACTTGGCGGTCAGCGTATTCGATTCGCGATGCAGTTCCTGCGCCAGGAAATCGAGCCTGCGGCCGACGGCACCACCCTCCGCCAGCAGATTCTGGGCCTGCGCCACATGCGAGACCAACCGGTCGAGCTCTTCGCGGATATCGGCCTTTGCGGCGAGCATGATCGCCTCCTGGTGCAGTCTATCGGAATCGAAGCGCTGCGAGGCTGCGAGCAGCGTCGCGACCTGCTCGGCGAGCTTCGCCTTGACGGCCTCGGGCTTGCGCCCAGGTACATCCTCAGCGCGCTTGGTCAGGGCCGCGATCTCGTTGAGCCGCCAGGACAGGACACGGCCGAGCGTCGTGCCTTCCTCGCGCCGCATCGCTGTCAGGTCCGCAAGCGCCTTATCGAAGCCCTTGGCGATTGCGTTTTCCGCTGCACGGCGGGCCTCCTCGGATTCGTCTTCATCGGAGACTTCGATGACGCCCTTGAGCGAGAGGATGCCGTCGAGTGTTGCGGGCGCGGCCTTCACCTTGCCCTCGAGCGTCTTGAGCGTGGCGATCACCGCGCCGAGCACCTGCTCGTTGAGCTTGACGGTCGGCGCCACACCTTTGCGCTCGACGGTGAGGTTCGCGTAGACGGTGCCGCGCGACAGCGCTTCGGTTGCGCGTTTGCGCGCCGGAACCTCCACCGCATCCCAGCCGGGCGGCATGCGTAGCCGCACGTCGAGGCCTTTCGCGTTGACCGATTTGATCTCCCAATTCCAGGCATAGGAGCCGGTCACACCATGGCCGCGCGCAAAGCCGGTCATGCTGGAAAGCGCCATGGTGGATTTGTCTCGCGTTGAAATCGCGGGCGACCTTAGCGGCGGCCCCTGCCGAATACTAGGGCTTGGCGGTATCCGGCTTAGCGTCGGGCTTGGCGGCAGCGGCCGGCTGCTCGGCTTGCTCGTTACTGCGCTCGAAGGCGCGCAGCTTGCCAACGCTCCTCTGATGCTGCTCGTAAGTTTCCGAGAACACGTGGTGACCGGTGCCGTCCGCGACGAAATAGAGATCCTTGGTGCGGGCCGGATTCGCTGTCGCTTCGAGCGAAGCTTTGCCAGGATTGGCGATTGGACCCGGCGGCAGGCCATTGATCACGTAGGTGTTGTATGGCGTCGGCTGCTCGATCTCGCTCTTGAGGATCGGACGGCCGAGCGCGCCTTTGCCGCCGGTCAGGCCATAGATGATGGTCGGGTCGGATTGCAGCCGCATCTTGTTCTTCAGGCGATTGACGAAAACGGAAGCAACGCGTGAACGCTCGTCGGGACGCCCCGTCTCTTTCTCGACGATCGACGCAAGTGTAACGAGTTCTTCGGGCGACTTAAGCGGCAGATCGGGCGAGCGATGTGCCCAGACCTCCTCAAGCAGTGCCTTCTCGTCGTGTTGCATGCGCTCGATAATCTGCGCCCGCGTCGCGCCGCGCGTGAACTTATAGGTCTCGGGCAGCAGCGTGCCTTCGCGCGGAATTTCCTTGATCTGCCCGGTCAGCGCCGGGTTCTCGAGCAACCGCGCGACAATCTGCTCGGAGGTAAGGCCCTCGGGCAACGTCAGCGCATGCTGTACCACCTTGCCCTCAATGATCGTATCGACCACCTCGGAGAGGCTCGCCTCCTTGTTGAATTTGTATTCCCCGCTTTTGAGCGCGCCACGCGACTTGAGGACGACCACCCCGCCCATGAAGACGTAAGGCTGGTCGATCACGCGCTCGCGCTGAAGCAAGGTGGCGATGTCCTTGATGCCAAGCCCGCGCGGAATGTTGACGACCTTGTCTTCAGGCAGCGGACCTTGCGCCTCGAAGCGCTGCTTGCCGAAATAGAGTGCGGCGCCCACCGCGACCGAGAAACCGATGAGAATCGTGAAGATCGCGTTGCCGATGATTACCAGCGGATGGCGCACGCGGCGCGACCGGCGATTGGGCAGCGGCACGCGCTCGGGCTCGAGCGCAAGCCGCGGGCTACGAGGCACCTTTGGCTCGGACGGCTGCGGCGGGACCGGCGACGTTCCCGAAGTTGGATTCAACGTTCCGCTCCCGCTCTCGACAGTGCACGCATGGTCAAAGCGAAAACTCCGGTCGGTCGCAAAAATTCCTGACGGCTGCGAAGGTTAGGAAAGATTATGGCGAAAGCTGGAACTCGCCACTACCCGACGTGCGCTATTGCACATAACGGCGGAAGATCAGCGACGCATTGGTGCCCCCGAACCCGAATGAGTTCGACAACGCCGTATCGATCTCGCGCTTGCGCGCCTCGTTCGGCACGAGGTCGATCGGCGATTCGACCGATGGATTGTCGAGATTGATGGTCGGCGGTGCTACACCATCACGGATCGCGAGGATCGAGAAAATCGCTTCGACCGCGCCCGCGGCGCCGAGCAGATGGCCGACGCAGGATTTTGTCGACGACATCGAGATGCGGCCCGCGGCGTTGCCGACGAGACGCTGCACGGCGTTGAGCTCGATCTCGTCACCCAACGGCGTCGAAGTGCCGTGCGCATTGATGTAGTCAATGTCGTCCGCCGTGACCCCGGCGCGTTTCATCGCCATACCCATGCAGCGGAATGCGCCATCGCCATCCGGCGCAGGCGCCGTGATGTGATAGGCGTCGCCCGATAGCCCGTAACCGATGAGCTCGCCGTAGATCTTGGCGCCGCGCGCCTTGGCATGGTCGAGCGCTTCCAGCACCACGATCCCGGCACCTTCGCCCATAACGAAGCCGTCGCGGTCCTTGTCGTAGGGCCGCGAGGCGCGTTTCGGGTCTTCGTTGAATGCCGTCGAGAGAGCGCGCAGTGCGTTGAAACCCGCGAGCGCCATGCGGTTGACGGGCGACTCCGCGCCGCCTGCGACCATCACGTCGGCGTCGCCAAACGCCACGAGGCGCCCGGCATCGCCAATGGCGTGCGCGCCGGTCGAGCACGCCGTCACGACCGCGCTGTTCGGGCCCTTGAGGCCATGCTCGATCGAGACATAGCCGGAAGCGAGATTGATGATGCGGCCGGGGATGAAGAACGGCGATACCCGGCGTGGCCCTTTTTCGTGTAGCGTCACTGCGGTGTCGGCGATGCCTTCGATGCCGCCGATGCCGGAGCCGATCAGTACGCCAGTCGTGTTCTGTTCGTCGGCGGTCTTCGGTTTCCAGGCGGCGTCGTCGAGTGCCTGCTTCGCCGCGCACATCGCATAAACGATGAACTCGTCGACCTTGCGCTGTTCCTTCGCTTCCATCCACTGGTCAGGATTGTAGGTGCCGTTCGTGCCATCGCCCCGCGGAATCATGCAGGCGATCTTGCAAGCAAGGTCCGAGACTTCGAAGGTGTCGACTTTCTTGGCACCACTCTCGCCTTTGACGAGGCGCGACCACGTCTGTTCCACGCCGCAACCGAGCGGCGTCACCATTCCCATACCGGTAACGACGACGCGTCTCATAGGCGGCTTCCGGCCAAGTTGAAGAGTCTAGGCTCCGCTTTAACGGGCATAGCGATCAGGAAACAAGTTGGTGCTTAGGCGAGCGGGCGCTAGGGCTCGCTTCAGCTTTTCGCGTTCTTTTCGAGGAACTTAACGGCATCGCCGACGGTCAAAATCGTCTCGGCGGCATCGTCCGGAATTTCGCAGCCGAACTCTTCTTCGAACGCCATCACGAGCTCGACGGTGTCGAGACTGTCGGCGCCAAGATCGTCGATGAAGCTGGCTTGCTCAGTCACCTTCTCAGGCTCGACGCCCAGGTGCTCCACGACGATCTTTTTCACCCGCTCGGCAATTGTACTCATCGTTCCAACCTCGTGCTTTTTAGATTGGGCCGCAACCGGGACACGATTGCAACCATGGCGGCTTGGCCTCGTCGTGGTGACTACGGCGGGACGATGATTACGGAATACACAGAACGACTTCCGCGGTCGGCCGCCCCAGCCGGGCCGAATTTCGGTTACCACACTTCAAATGCGTTGACTAGCACAGCGAACCTACCCTCTAGCCACTGAAATACCAAGCGTTTCCCACTAGATCATCGCCATGCCGCCGTTGACGTGAATGGTTTGCCCGGTGACGTATTGCGCCTCTTCCGAGGCGAGAAAAACGGCGGCTGAAGCGACATCCTTGCCGGTGCCGAGCTTGCCCGCGGGAACCTTGGACAGGATCGTCTCGCGCTGCTTGTCATTGAGCTTGTCGATCATCGGCGAGGCGATGATGCCTGGTGCGATGCAATTCGCAGTGACGTTGCGCTTGGCGTATTCGGCGGCGACCGACTTCATCATGCCGACCATGCCGGCCTTCGACGCAGTGTAGTTGCCCTGCCCCGGATTGCCGGTAAAGCCCACCACCGACGTAATACCGATGATGCGGCCCCAACGGCGCCGCATCATGCTCTTCACCGCGGCGCGAGCGAGACGAAACGTCGCGGTAAGATTGACCGCGATCACCTTGTCCCATGCTTCGTCCGTCAGGCTGACGAACAGGTTGTCCGCATTGACGCCGGCATTGGCGACCAGGATGTCAAGCTTCTCCATCTTCGCTTCGGCGTCGGGCACAAGCTCTTCAACCGCGGCCAGGTCGGACAGATCGCAGACCAGGACGTGGACGCGCGAGCCGAGCTCGCCGGCGACCCTTTCGAGCACCTCTTTCCGTGTGCCGGAAATCGCAACGGTCGCGCCCTGTGCATGCAGCGCCCGCGCGATGTCACCTCCGATGGCGCCGCTCGCGCCGGTCACTAGCGCGGTCTTGCCGGTCAGATCGAACATCATGCGGCTCTCCCAGCTTTGTAGGCGGCGATGTCCTCGGGCGTGCCGATTGCCGTTGCGCTCGCGCCATTAGCAATGCGCTTGATCAAGCCGCTCAGCACCTTGCCGGCGCCGACCTCGTAGAACGTCTTCACACCGGCCGACGCCATCGCGGCAACGCATTCGCGCCAGCGCACCGTACCCGTGACCTGCTCGACCAGCGCAGCCACGATTTCGGCCGGTTCATCGATCGGCCTTGCCAACACGTTGGCGACGACCAGCACCACCGGCTTCTTCACGCTCACTTTCGAAAGCGCATCCGCCATGACATCGGCGGCGGGCTGCATCAACGCGCAATGGAAGGGCGCGGATACCGGAAGCAGCATTGCACGCTTGGCGCCTTTACCCTTGGCGATTTCGACTGCGCGCTCGACCGCGGCCTTGCTGCCTGACACGACGACCTGACCCGCACCATTGTCGTTCGCGGCCTGACACACTTCGCCTTGCGCCGCTTCGGCCGCGACCGCGGAGGCGGCCTCAAAATCGAGACCAAGCAGCGCCGCCATGGCGCCGACGCCGACTGGCACCGCTTTCTGCATCGCCTGCCCGCGCGTACGCAAAAGGCGCGCGGCATCCGCGATTGAAAAGGCGCCGGCAGCCGCCAACGCCGAATATTCTCCGAGCGAATGGCCGGCGACGAACTTTGCGTCGCGCTTGAGGTCGAGGCCCGCTTCGGTCTCGAGCACCCGCATTACCGCAAGTGATACCGCCATGAGCGCGGGTTGCGCGTTCTCGGTAAGCGTCAGCGTGTCGGCAGGCCCTTCGAACATGATCGCGCTGAGCTTGGTGCCGAGCGCGGCATCGACCTCATCGAATACGGCGCGCGCCGCGGGGGAATTCGCGGCCAATGCCTTGCCCATGCCGACAGTCTGGCTGCCCTGGCCAGGAAATACGAAAGCGACCGCCATGTGTTGGTAACTGCCCTTCTTTGACGCGAATTCGGGCCGAAAGACACGGGCGACAGCGCTCTGTCAAGTTAACGGGCGCCCGGTAACGAACCGAAAAGGGTCTTTGGGCTATGGTCCCGTTAACCTTTGAAGGACGGGACTGGGATGAGCGACCTGGCGAGTGCGGACGACATCGCGCGGGCGCGGACGGATCCCGCTTTCCGCCAGAAGATGTACGCCGACCATCTCGACCGGTTGCTCAACGCCCTCAACAAGATGCGCCGGACGAATAGCGAGAGCCCCGAGGCCGCCCGCCAGATCCGCGAAGGCGTCGACTTAGCCGTGAAACTCGCCGACCGGCTCCAGCAACCTGGCGGCCACCCGCCCAAGGCTGCCTGATCGGCCTGTTCGGCTTGCGTTTTTCCGCAAACCCCCTATAACGCGCGCGCTCCGTCGATCCTGGCTGGGAACTGAACGGACGGCTGAATTCATGACCGAAGGTCATGTATCCGGCAGCGCCGATCGGCCCGTCGTCCCGTGTTCCCGCCTGCAGAGCATTCGAGCCTTTCCCCGAAGGGCTCGTGGGGCTTGGCGCCGGGATCGAGGACATGGGTCTAACAAGGGAAAGGCATTCCATGCCGCTCTATGAACACGTCTACCTCGCGCGACAGGATCTGTCGCCGCAGCAGGTCGAAGAACTGACCACACAACTGTCCGGCGTCATCGGACAGATGGGTGGCAAGGTGACCAAGACCGAATACTGGGGCCTGAAGTCCCTCACCTACCGCATGCGCAAGAACCGCAAAGCGCACATGACGCTGCTCAACGTCGAGGCACCGCCGGCCGCGCTTACCGAGATCGAGCGTCAGGAGCGCCTCAACGAAGACGTACTGCGCTACCTCACCATCCGTGTCGAGGAACTCGAGGAAGGCCCCTCCGCGATGATGCGCAAGTCCGATCGCGACGATCGCGATCGTGGCGACCGCGGGGATCGTGGCGATCGTGGCGATCGCGGCGGTCGCCGCCGCCGCGAAGATGGCGAAGAAGAAATCACCGAAGCGGTCACGGAGGAATAAGCCATGGCATTCTCCCCGCAAGGCGGCCAGCGCCGCCCGTTCTTCCGCCGCCGCAAAACCTGTCCGTTCTCCGGCGCCAACGCACCGAAGATCGACTTCAAGGACGTTAAGCTATTGCAGCGCTACGTCTCGGAGCGAGGCAAGATCGTGCCGAGCCGCATCACCGCGGTGTCGGCAAAGAAGCAACGCGAACTGGCACAAGCGATCAAGCGCGCACGCTTTCTTGGTTTGCTGCCTTACGTAATAAAGTAAAGTTCACAACGAGGCCGTCGGGGTCGCTCCGGTGGCCGATGGTTGGGGCGGGTACGTGATCCGCCTCTAACCGCTCAAAGGAGCGGGACAGCTCGAGATGGTGCAGTTCGGACTCATTGGTTTTGGCGCGGGCGCCGCGGCGGCTTTGCTATTCGCCTCGGTGACGTCCGGCTCGTGGCTGTCGGTGCTGCTGTTCTACATCGCGCCGCTGCCGATGATGATCGCAGGCCTCGGCTGGAGCCATTGGTCGGCCTTGATCGGCGCCTTGTCCGGGGCACTGACAGTCGCCGTATTGTTCGGTCCGGTCTTCTTTTTTGCATTCCTTGCGAGCGCCGGCGTGCCGGCCTGGTGGCTGAGCTACCTCGCAATGCTCGCGCGTCCTGCCGCTGCGAGTGGCAACGGCGCCACGCCCGCGCTCGAATGGTATCCGCCGGGACGGCTGGTGATGTGGGCGGCCATCCTCGCTGTCCTTATTGTCGTCATCGCCATACCGAATTTCGGCGCCGATGCCGAAAGCTTCCGTGCCGGCATGCGGCACGCTCTCGGCGAGTTGTTGCAAATCGACACCGGCACGACGCGCGGCGATGCGCTGAATGTGCCGGGCATCACCAACGCCGACAAGCTTCTCGATTTTCTTTCGAAGGCGTTACCGCTCGCGGCGGCGGTCCTCGCCACCATCACCAACATCGTGAACTTGTGGCTCGCCGGCCGTGTCGTGTTGTTCTCAGGTCGGCTTGCACGGCCTTGGCCAGACTTGTCGGCGATGATGCTGCCGCGGCCGTTGTCGGGCGTGCTGGCCAGCGCGGCGATCCTCACTTTCTTTGGCGGCATGGCCGGCATCATTGCGAGTGTTGTCGTCGCAGCCCTGTTGATGGCTTATGGCATTCTCGGTTTCGCGGTCTTGCACGCGATCACAAAGGGCCTCGCTTCACGCGGCCTGTTGCTCGGCGGCGTTTACGCAGCCGTCTTCGTGATCGGCTGGCCGGTGCTCGCCCTCTGCCTGCTCGGACTGATCGAGACTGCGATGAATTTACGCGCACGGATCGCGCACATGCGCGGCCAACCACCCATGCAAACCTGAATCCAGCGAACTTCAAATCAAAGGAGAGAACCATGGAAGTGATCCTGCTCGAACGCGTCGGCAAACTCGGCCAGATGGGCGACGTCGTGCGCGTGAAAGATGGCTTTGCCCGCAATTTCCTGTTGCCGCGCGGCAAGGCGTTGCGCGCCACTGCCGACAACAAAACGCGCTTTGAAGCCATGAAGGCCGAGTTACAGGCCAAGAACGAGGCGATGAAAGGCGACGCCGGCAAACTCGGCGGCAAGATCGACGGCAAGACCTACGTCATCATCCGTCAGGCGAGCGAAGGCGGGCAACTGTTCGGCTCTGTGTCGACGCGTGACATCGCCGCGCTGCTCAAGGCTGACGGCGCCGAGATCAACCGCGCGCAGGTCTCGCTCAACGCGCCGATCAAAGCGATCGGCCAGTACAAGGTCCCGCTGGCGCTGCACCCCGAGGTCGAGATTACGATTACGGTCACGGTTGCGCGGAGCCAGGATGAAGCCGAACGCATCGCGCGCGGCGAGAACGTGCTGATTGCCCGCACCGAGGCGGAAGAGCAGGCGGCCGTAGCTTTGGCGACGGCTGAATCCTTCTTCGAGCCGGGTGCCGCTCAGGAGGGCGAAGGTGAGACGCAGGCGAAAACAGAGACGGCGGAGACTGCTGCGCCCAAGGAAAAGCCAGCCAAAAAGCCTCGGAAGAAGGCGGAAGCTGCCACCACCAAGGACGAAGACTAGTCCGGCTTCTTCTCGGCGTCCGGTTTGGCGACGGCGCGCGGCTTCTTGGCCGCCGCCTTCTCGCCGTCCGGCTCGGACTTGGCCTCGGGCTTGGCGTCCGGCTTGGTATCCGAAGTGGCTTCAGCAGGCTTGTCTGGCTTCGCGCCAGCCTCGCTGGCCTTGCCTTGGTTAGCCTCTGCTGGCTTCGTCCCCTCCCCTGGTTTGCCCTTTTCCTTCGGCTTAGCAGCTGTGCGCTTGGCGGGCCGGCCGGCCGCTGCAGGCCCGTGGTCGACCGCCTGGAGATAGGCCGCGATGGCAGCGGCTGCTTCGCGGCTCGCGGTGTAGTGCTCGCGCAGGAAAGCCTGAACCCCCAGGATACCGCCGGTTTGCGCCAGCCCGCGCGGCGACTTGTGACAAATGGCGCAGTCCTGGGCGTACAGCTCGCCCGGGGTCTTGCCGGAATCGAGGTTTTCCTGGGCCGTGGCGGCGCTGGAGACGAGCGCCAGAACCGCGATCGCCCACCCGATGGAGCGATTGAAAACAGTCATTGCCCGCATTCAAAAACTCCTGCCCACCCCGTTTTCCGCGCCGTAGGCCTGTGTTGGTAACGCAATTCGACGCGAATATGGCCAGCCGGAATCACTCGCCCGAGCGATTGTCGCAGCATTGCTGGCCGATTGGAACTTTGGTTTAATACCGCAACTCGAAACGTTTTGCGGGTCTCTACGTTCTTTTGTGGGGCGAGATTTTTCCAGCGCCACAGAGTGTGGAGTGATGGAGGCGGCCGATGGACCGGTTGCTTCAGTTTTTGCTCAAGACGTTTGTACGGCGAGGCACATTTACTGTCACGACCTCGCGCGGGACGACTTTTACCTTCGGTGACGGCACCGGCAAACCGGTCGCGGTGCGTTTCGCTACCCGCGCCGCCGAATGGGGCATCCTGCTCGACCCCGAACTTAAGTTCGGCGAAGCCTACATGGACGGCACGTTCGTCGTCGAACAAGGCTCGATCGCCGACGTGCTCGCCATCATGCTCGGCCAGAATACCGACGTGCCGCACTGGGCGCGGCTGCAAGGGCTGCTGCGTTATGTCGCGCGCCGGCTGCGCCAGTTCAACCCGCGCGGGCGCGCGCGCCGCAACGTCGCACACCATTACGATCTCGATGGACGGCTCTACTCTTTATTCCTCGACGCCGACCGGCAATACAGCTGCGCCTATTTCGAGAACCCGGAGCAATCGCTCGATGATGCGCAGCTCGCGAAGAAACGGCATCTCGCGGCAAAGCTGCTGCTGAAGAAAGACAAGACCCTGCTCGATATCGGTTGCGGCTGGGGCGGGCTCGGCCTCTACCTCGCGGAAGTCACGGGCGCCGACGTCACTGGCGTCACGCTGTCGCAGGAGCAGCACGCCATCGCCAACGCGCGTGCCGCGGAGAAAGGCTTGAGCGACCACGCTCGCTTCAAGCTCCAGGACTATCGCGACGTCGCAAAGCCGTACGACCGCATCATTTCGGTCGGTATGTTCGAGCATGTTGGCGTCAACCACTACGACACCTATTTCCGCAAATGCATTGAGCTCTTGGCGGATGACGGCGTGATGCTGCTGCATTCGATCGGCCGGTCCGAGGGCCCGAGCAGAACCAGCCCATGGATCTCGAAATACATCTTCCCCGGAGGCTATATCCCATCTCTGTCGGAGGTCTTGCCACGCATCGAGCGCTCCGGCCTGCTGGTGACTGACATCGAGATTCTGCGGCTGCACTACGCCGAAACGCTGAGGAATTGGCGCGAGCGCTTCCTCGCCCATCGCGAGGACGTCGAGCGCATCTATGACCGGAGTTTCGTCCGTATGTGGGAGTTCTATCTCGCAGCCTCGGAAATGGCGTTCCGCGAGCAAAACCTGATGGTAATGCAGATCCAGCTCACCAAACGCCAAGGCGTCGTGCCGATAACCCGCGACTATATTATGCGCGAGGAACAGCGCCTGCGTGTCGTCGAAGTCAAGCAGCGTCAACCGCTGCGCCTCGCCGGCGAGTAAATACGGCGCGACTATTGCGACAGCCTGTCATCGTCAAGGCATGCATTTTTCTGCGGTGACTTGTGTGGAAAGCGTGCGATTAGAGGCGCACGCCCGCCGCGAAGCGCATTAAGCGGTGTAAGCCATCACTCAACAAAGTTTCGTCAAATTGACGGAACAGGAATCCGAATGGCTCCGCTCGAATCAGTCGCCCGCAAGCCGGCGGAAGAGCCGGCTCCGCTCTACCGCGCCGCACCGCACAATATCGAAGCGGAACAGGCATTGCTGGGCGCGATCCTCGTCAACAACGAGGCCTTTTATCGGGTTTCCGACTTTCTGGAACCGCGGCATTTCTTCGAGCCGATCCACCAGAACATCTACCAACTGGCACGTGATCTGATCCGCGCCGGCAAGATTGCCACGCCCGTCACGCTCAAGACGTTCCTTGATGCGGCCATCGACATCGGCGGTCTCAGCATCAGCCAGTACCTCGCGCGGCTTGCCGCCGAAGCCACCACCATCATAAATGCCGAAGACTACGGCCACACGGTCTATGACCTGTCGATCCGGCGCGCGCTAATTCAGGTCGGCGAGGACATGGTCAATCTCGCCTATGACGCGCCGGTCGATTTTGCGCCGCGAAACCAGATCGAGGACGCCGAGCGCAGACTCTACGAACTCGCGGAGAGCGGCCGGTATGATGGCGGCTTCCAGCGTTTCGCCCAGGCGTTGACCACCGCGGTCGACATGGCCGCGCGCGCTTATCAGCGCGACGGTAAGCTCTCCGGTCTTGCGACGCATATGGACGACCTCGACCGCATGATGGGCGGCTTGCAACCGTCGGACCTTGTCATCCTCGCCGGCCGCCCCGGCATGGGTAAAACCGCGCTCGCGACCAATATCGGCTACAACGTCGCCAAAGCATGGCGCGGCGAAGTGCGCGCTGACGGACACACCATCACTGTCAACGGCGGCATTGTCGGCTTCTTCTCGCTCGAAATGTCGGCTGAGCAACTCGCCACCCGCATCATTGCCGAGCAAACCGGAATCCCATCGAGCCAGATCCGCCGCGGGGGCATCAGCGAGGCCGACTTCGAACGCATCAAGGACTATTCGATCGAATTGCAGAACTTGCCGTTCTACGTCGACGAAACCGGCGGTCTCTCCGTCGCCCAACTGGCGGCCCGGGCGCGACGCCTGAAGCGCCAGCGCGGGCTCGACATCCTGATCATCGACTACCTGCAGCTGCTTCAAGGTTCGACCAAGCGCAGCTCGGAAAACCGGGTGCAGGAAATCACCGAGATCACCACCAAGCTCAAGGCGTTGGCGAAAGAACTTAACGTGCCGATCCTGGCGCTCTCACAACTGTCGCGTCAGGTCGAAAGCCGTGACGACAAGCGCCCACAACTCTCCGACCTTCGTGAGTCGGGATCGATCGAGCAGGATGCCGACGTCGTGCTCTTCGTCTATCGCGAAGAGTATTACCACCAGATGCGCAAGCCGCTGGAATCCAACCGCGAGAAATTCGCTGAGTGGCTGGCCGAAGCCGACAAGGTGCACGGCAAGGCCGAAGTGATCATCGGCAAGCAGCGTCATGGTCCGACCGGAACGGTCGAACTGCAGTTCGATGCATCGGTGACGCGCTTCTCGTCTCTGGCGCGCGACGAGCGCCTGCCCCATCGCGTCTAGGCACCGTCAACATCGCCACCAAAAATAGCGGTAGTCTAAGGTGCTCGGACTGCACTGCTTCGTGGGCGGGCTGCGTGATGGCCCGGCCATACCCTTGCGAAAATCCGCGCGGGCTCCGCCGAAAAACTGTGTCCTGACAACAATATCCCCCAACATTGTGACAACCCGTCTTGACTGGTTAACGGGAAACCGCAAACCTCCGGCCCCTCAGTTTTGTCTTGTTGGGAGGGCTACGTTTATGTCGTTCAAACTCGCCGTTCGTTCCGTTCTCGGTGCCACGCTGTTCGGTCTTGCTGTGACGGCAACGGCCCCCGCTAGCGCCAGCGAAATCGGGCTGCTGACCTGCAGAAGCCCGCAGACGACCGGATACATCCTATGGTCTTCGACCGCTTATGACTGCGTGTTCCAGTCGTCGGTCGGCGGCGGCACCCAGTACTATTCGGGCGTCATCAACCGTGCCGGTGCCGAGCTCGGCTGGAGCGGCAATATTGGCCTCGCTTGGCTCGTCATCGCGGCGAGCGGCAAAGTCGGCCCAGGCACCCTCGAGGGCGGCTACGGCGGCGTGTCGGCTGGCGCTGCGGTCGGTGTCGGCGTTCGCGCCAATGCACTGGTCGGCGGTCTGCCAAACTCGATCACCTTGCAGCCTGTGAGCGTCGAGGGCGAAACCGGCCTCAACGCGCGCGCCACTGTGACCGGGCTTTGGCTGACGGCTGCCGTTCCGCATCACCGGCACGCCCGCCGTCACAAGAAGATGTAATCACGACGCGGGGGCAATCCCGATCGGATAGACCGCCTGGCATCATGCCGGGCGGTTTTCTTTTTGGCTGCCCCTGGACGTAATCTCCCTCATGGACGGCCCCGGCGCCGCCCGGTAAACGGTAAGCCATGGCCGACGTCCAAGCAGCCGAACACGCGCCGACTCCGGACATGCTACCGGACGTACCGACCGTGACGACCGGTCCGGCAGCGATCCAATCGGGCGGCATCCTCACCATCGATCTTGCGGCCATCGAAGCCAATTGGCGCGCGCTGTCGCGCCGCGCGACGCCTTCCGAATGCGCGGCTGTCATCAAGGCCGATGGCTATGGCTGCGGTCTCGAGCACGTCGCGCGCAAATTGTTTCGCGCCGGCTGCCGCACCTTCTTCGTCGCCGACCTCGCGGAAGCAGCCGTTGCACGCGCCGCAGCACCAGAGTCGACGATCTACGTCCTCAACGGCCTGCTGCCCGGCACCGACGCGACCTATGCCGATCTGCGCGCGCGACCGGTGATCGGCAGCCTCGTCGAGCTCGCCGAGTGGGATGCGTTCTGCTCAGCCAACCAGTGGCACGGCGGCGCGGCGCTCCACGTCGACACCGGCATGAACCGGCTCGGCATTTCGGCGAATGAAGCGGCGGCGCTCGCGCCGCGTATCCGATCCGAGAATCACGGCATCACGCTGCTGATAAGCCACCTCGCCTGCGCCGAACTGCCGGAGCACGAGCTCAACGAGCGGCAGATCAAGCTCTTCCGCGAAGTGCGCGGCCTCTATCGCGGCATCCCGTCCTCGCTCGCCAACTCTTCTGGCATCCTCCTCGGCAGCGCCGCGCATTGCGACATGGTGCGGCCGGGCGTTGCGCTCTACGGCGTCAATCCGACGCCGGGCAAGCAGAACCCGATGCGCCCGGTGATCGAATTGCAGGCGCGCATCCTCCAGGTGCGCAACGTGCCGAAAGGCGAGACGGTCGGTTACGACGCGCAGTGGACAGCCAAGCGCGCATCGCGCATCGCCGTCGTCGGCGTCGGCTATGCCGACGGCTACGTGCGCGCGGCGGGCTCGTCCGACGCGCATCCCGGCGCCGACGCAATCGTTGCCGGCACGCGTTGCGCGATCGCCGGGCGCATCTCGATGGACCTCATGGCGATCGACATCACCGACCTACCCGAGAACGCCGCGCGCCGCGGCGAACTCGCCACGTTGATCGGGCACGAGATCAGCGTCGATCACGTCGCGAGCATCGCCGGCACCATCGGCTACGAGGTGCTCACCAGCCTTGGCCGGCGCTATCATCGAGTGTATCGCGGCTGAAAAAAGAGGCCCCGGCTATTCTAGCCGGGGCCTCCCTGTCGCCCCGGGCTCAGACAGCCTCCAAACCCGGCGCGGTATTAGGTAGGACCCGCCGCCTTACTGCGAAGCCGTGTAAAAGTCCGGCTTTTTCGCACATTCTTAAAGAATGTTCTTGTATTGTTCTCATGCTCGTCGTAGCATGATTTCGACTGATTCAGGGGCTTTTCGGGTGTCCAAACGCAGCCTGACCTTCATCTGCCAGAACTGCGGCGCAGCTTTTACGCGCTGGCAGGGCAAGTGCGAGGCCTGCGGCGAATGGAACACGCTAGCCGACGAGACCGCAGGCCGTGTCGCCGGCCCTGGCCGCGCCCCCCGCAAGGGGCGGCCCTTCGCCCTCGAACCGCTGGCGGGTGAAGCCTATGACGCGCCGCGCCTGCCCTCCGGCATCGCCGAACTCGACCGCGTCACCGGCGGCGGCTTTGTTCGCGGCTCGGTGCTTCTCGTCGGCGGCGATCCCGGCATCGGCAAGTCGACGCTGCTGATCCAGGCTGCGGGTGCGCTGGCCCGTGCCGGCCATCGCGCCGTCTATATTTCTGGCGAGGAAGCCGTCGCGCAGGTGCGGCTGCGCGCCGAGCGGCTCGGCCTGCGCGACGCGGCCGTCGAACTCGCCTCGGAGACGGCGGTCGAGGACATCATCGCGACGCTCTCGGAAGGCAAGACGCCGCGCCTCATCGTCATCGACTCGATCCAGACCATGTGGACCGACTTGGTCGAAAGCACGCCTGGCACAGTCACGCAGGTGCGCGGCTCGGCGCAAGCCCTGATCCGCTTCGCCAAGCGCTCGGGCGCGGCCATCATCCTCGTCGGCCACGTCACCAAAGACGGCCAAATCGCGGGGCCGCGCGTGGTCGAGCACATGGTCGATGCCGTGCTGTCGTTCGAGGGCGAAGGATCGCACCAATTCCGCATTCTGCGCGCAGTGAAAAACCGCTTCGGCCCAACCGACGAAATCGGCGTGTTCGAGATGACCGACGCAGGCCTGCGCGAAGTGTCGAACCCGTCAGAGCTGTTCCTGTCGGAACGCGAATTGGGGACGCCCGGCACGGCCGTTTTTGCCGGCATGGAAGGCTCGCGGCCCATCCTGGTCGAGATCCAGGCGCTGGTAACCCCCTCGACACTCGGCACGCCGCGCCGTGCGGTGGTCGGCTGGGATCAGAGTCGGCTGTCGATGGTGCTCGCGGTACTGGAGGCGCATTGCGGCGTCCGCCTCGGCGGCCATGACGTCTACCTCAACGTCGCCGGCGGGCTGCGCATCATGGAGACGGCGGCCGATCTTGCCGCTGCCGCCGCTCTTGTCTCGTCGCTGGCGAACGCGCCTTTGCCTGCCGATGCGGTATTTTTCGGGGAGGTATCCCTGTCTGGCGCGGTCCGCCCGGTTGCCCAGGCACCTGCCCGGCTCAAGGAGGCCGCCAAACTCGGCTTCGCCCGTGGTGTGGTACCTGAATCCGCGCGAAGCGAGGGCGGCGAAACCGGCCTCAAGCTCGGCGAAATCGCGAATTTGACGAGCCTGGTCGCCAAGATCGCCGCCCGCGGCGCCAGCAACCAAGCCGACAAAAGGCCCGGACAAGACGGGTGACGGGGCGATGACGCCCCGCTATATACGGGGCGCGTTTGAGACCCCCCACGGCGCGGCGTCGCGCCGCAGCCAAAACGGGCCTGAAATTAGGCACTTAGTCGCGATCACGCCGCCCGAGGGCAGAGCCGCCATTTGGGCTTCGGATTCGCCCTATGGGAACCTGTAAGCCGCCGATGCCGATCACGCTTCTCGACATCATTCTGCTTCTTGTCATGCTGGTCTCGGGCCTCCTCGCCATGATCCGCGGCTTCATGCGCGAGATCCTGTCGATCGGTGCCTGGATCATCGCTGCGGGCGCGACCCTCTACGGCTACACGCGGTTGCTGCCGATCGCAAAAAACTACTTCAACAGCGACATGGTGGCGGCGGGCGTGACCGTCGGCGGCATCTTCCTGCTGACGTTGCTCGTCGTCTCGGTGATTACTGTGCGCATCTCCGACATGATTCTCGACAGTCGCGTCGGCGCGCTCGATCGTACGCTCGGCTTCCTGTTCGGACTTGGCCGTGGCCTGGTCATCGTGGTTGTCGCTTTCCTGTTCTTCGCGTGGCTCGTGCCCGATCGCAGCCAGCCGGAATGGGTGCGTGACGCAAAATCGCGGGTGGTCCTACAAAGTACGGGACAATGGCTTATCTCTATGTTGCCGGACGACCCTGAAAAGACGATTCTGCAGCGACTCAAGAAGCGGAAGCCGGAAGATCAGGAACCACCCGACGCTGGACCTGACCAGCGCTCGGAATTTCAGCCGGGAACGAGAACGCCATAGCGATGCAGCAGAAAGACCTCGCGCCGACGGCTGAGCCCGACTTCAACCCGGATGCCGACCGCCTGCGCGAGGAGTGCGGCGTATTCGGCATTTTCGGCCACCCGGACGCAGCAGCAATCACCGCGCTCGGTCTGCACGCGCTTCAGCACCGCGGCCAGGAAGCGGCCGGCATTGTCTCCTACGACGGCAAGCGGTTCTACTCGGAGCGCCGGCTCGGCCTCGTCAGCGACGCCTTTGCCCGCCGCGACGTCATCGACCGCCTGCCCGGAATGTCGGCAATCGGTCATGTCCGATACTCGACCACTGGCGAAACTATCCTGCGCAACGTGCAGCCGCTGTTTGCCGAACTTGAAGGCGGCGGTTTCGCCATCGGTCACAACGGCAACCTGACCAACGGCATCGCGCTGCGCCGCCAGCTCGTGCACGAAGGCGCGATGATGCAGTCAACTACCGACACCGAGGTGATCCTGCATCTCGTCGCGCGCGCACGCCGCAACCGTTTTGTCGACCGCTTCATTGAGGGCCTGCGCCAGCTCGAGGGCGCCTATGCGTTCGTCGGGCTCACCAACAAGAAACTGGTCGGCGCTCGCGATCCGCTGGGCATTCGCCCGCTGGTGATCGGCAAGCTCGACGGCTGCCCGATCCTCGCCTCAGAAACCTGCGCGCTCGACATCATTGGCGCGCAATATGTACGCGACGTTGAGAACGGCGAGGTCGTGATCTTCGACGAAGAAGGCTTCCAATCGCACAAACCGTTCCCGCCGATGCAAGGCCGACCATGCATCTTCGAATACATTTATTTCTCGCGGCCGGATTCGATCGTCGGCGGCCGTCACGTCTACGAAGTGCGCAAGAGCATGGGCGCGCAGCTCGCCCGAGAAGCGCCCGCCGCGGCCGACGTTATCGTGCCGGTGCCGGATTCTGGCGTGCCGGCAGGCCTGGGCTTCGCGCAGGAAGCCGGCATCCCTTACGAGCTTGGCATCATCCGCAATCACTATGTCGGCCGCACGTTCATCCAGCCGACACAGGCAATCCGCGATCAGGGCGTGCGCCTCAAGCACGCGCCGAACCGCGCGGTCGTTTCAAACAAGCGCATCGTGCTAGTGGATGACTCCATCGTGCGTGGTACGACGTCGCGCAAAATCGTGCAGATGATGCGCGACGCCGGAGCGCGCGAAGTGCACTTCCGCATCGCCTCGCCGCCGATTACGCATCCCGACTACTACGGCATCGATACGCCCGAGCGCGACAAGCTGCTCGCGGCGACGCATGACCTCGAAGGCATGCGGCAGTTCATCGGCGCGGATTCGCTTGCCTTCCTCTCGGTCGACGGCATTTACCGTGCTATGGGCTTGCCGGGCCGCGATCCGGTGCGGCCGCAGTTCACCGATCACTGTTTCACCGGCGACTACCCGACCAACCTCACCGATCTCGGCGCTCAGGAAGCAAGCCCGCGGCAATTGTCGCTGCTTTCCGAAGCGAGCTGACCGCTTCTCTTAGGCGGGTTGCGATGAGTAAACCCCTCGCCGACCGCATTGCGCTGGTCACAGGCGCTTCACGCGGCATTGGCGCCGCGCTTGCGCTGCATCTCGCCGAAGCCGGCGCGCACATCGTCGCAGTGGCGCGGACCGTCGGCGGCCTCGAAGAGCTCGATGACAGGATCAAGGCCGCCGGCAGCACCGCCACTTTGGTGCCACTCGATATGAAGGACACCGACGGCATCGGGCGCCTCGCCGCTGCGCTCAAAGACCGCTATCGGCGGCTCGACGTGCTCGTCGGCAATGCCGGCATTCTGACAACGCCGTCGCCGCTCGGTCATATCGAGCAGAAACAATGGGACGACGTAATGGCGGTAAATGTCGCCGCCAACTGGCATCTGATCCGTGCCTGCGATGACTTGCTCAAAGCTTCGGACGCAGGGCGCGCGGCATTCATTACCTCGGCCGTCGCCTATCTCGGGCGTCCTTATTTCGGGCTCTATGCCGCATCGAAAGCCGCGCTCGACGCGCTGGTGCGTACCTATGCTTCGGAATGCGCCAGCACGAATGTGCGCGTGAATTTGTTCAGCCCAGGCCAGACGCGCACGCGCATGATCCGCACCGCCTTCCCCGGAATCGACCCTGAAACGCTGCCGTCGGCCGAAGAGGTGTCGAAGGCGATTGTGCCGCTGTGCCTGCCCAGTTGCACCGAGAATGGTCGGCTCTACGAATTCCGCTCCGGCAAGTTTGTCGACTTCCGTGTGCCGTCGTAAGGAGGATGGAACTTTTTATATGACGACCACGTGAGCAGATCGGCATAAGATTGCGCGCTCAGCGCGCCGCCTGCGTTGGCCGCAAGGGCCGCGGCTTGCGCCGTTCCCAGCGTGGTAAAGGCAGCGACGCCGCCCAGCAATCCGGCAATCTTCTTATCCATGCGTATCCTCCAATGGGCTTTCGATGCGCCCGCCGATGTAGGCGTTCGCGCAAAACCCAACGCCGCAATATCACGGCAGTTCCGGGTAGAGTTTTTGGAACAAAACGACAGATCGCAGCACGGCAATGCTAATGCTTGCGCTTGGCGCGACCGCGAAACGGATTGTCCTTCTCGCGTAGGATGAGCCTGATCGGCGTGCCCGGCAGGTCGAAAGTCTCGCGCAGGCCATTCAGGAGATAGCGCTTATACGCATCCGGCACGGCGTCGGCGCGCGTGCAGAAGATCACGAAGGTCGGCGGACGAGTCTTGGCTTGCGTGATGTAGTTGAGCTTGAGCCTGCGGCCGGACACGGCCGGCGGTGGATGCGCGCTGACGGCCTTTTCGAACCAGCGATTGAGCGCCGACGTGGACGTCCGCTTGTTCCAGACGTCGTAGGCATCGACGATCGCCTGCATCAACCGGTCGAGCCCCTCGCCGATCAAGCCGGACACCGCGACCAGCGGCACACCTTTCACTTGCGTGAGCTTCTCCGCCGCAAGCTCGCGCAGTCTGCCGATGGCGCCGGGCTTTGCCTCCTGCAGATCCCACTTGCTCACGGCGAGGACAAGCGCGCGGCCTTCCTGCGCGACTAGATCGGCGATGCGTTGATCCTGTTCCTCGAGGGCATGCTCGGCATCGATCAGCACCACAACCACTTCGGCAAAGCGAACCGCGTTCAGCGCATCGGCAACAGAGAGCTTCTCAACCTTCTCCTCGATGCGCGATTTGCGGCGCATGCCAGCGGTGTCGTAGAGGCGGAACTGGCGGCCCTGCCAATCGAGATCGACGGCAATCGCATCACGCGTGATGCCTGCCTCCGGGCCGGTCAGGAGACGCTCCTCGCCGATCAGCCGGTTGATCAAGGTCGACTTGCCGGCATTCGGACGCCCGACGATGGCAACGCGGATAGGATGGGTCTCGCCTGCAACCTCTTCTTCCTCCTCGGGCGGCGTGGTTGCGTCGGGCAATGCCGCGCGCAGTGCGTCGTAGAGGTTGGCCATGCCTTCATTGTGCTCGGCCGAAACCGGGACGGGCTCGCCGAGTCCGAGCTCATAAGCGTCGAGCCGGCCCTGCTCACCGGCCGAGCCTTCCATCTTATTGGCGATCAGAACGGTCGGCTTGCCGGCCTTGCGGACGACGGAGGCGAAAGCCCGATCGACCGGCGTCGGGCCTTGCCGCGCATCGATCATGAAGAAGATGGCGTCGGCCTGCGCGATCGCTGTTTCGGTTTGCGCCCGCATGCGGCCGGACAGGCTGTCGGGCGCGGCCTCCTCGAGGCCGGCGGTGTCGACCACGGTAAAGCGCAGATCGCCGAGCCGGCCCTCGCCTTCGCGGCGGTCGCGCGTGACGCCGGGCCGGTCATCGACCAGAGCCAGTCGCCGGCCGACCAGCCGGTTGAACAGGGTCGATTTGCCGACGTTTGGACGCCCGATGATCACGACGATGAAGCTCATGGGGGTGTCTTAGCCGGTACGCGAGCAAAAAACAGCGCCATTCGTGACGCGTCAGAGCGACCGAGGAATACCGAAAGGAGATTAGCGCGAGAACGTGCCTGGAGCCGGCGGCTGGGTCGACGACCACGCTGGATCCGCCTGCTGCTGTTGGCCCTGTTGCGCCGGCTGGCCTTGCGCCGGCCACGGCGCCTGGTTCGATTGCTGTTGCTGTTGCGGTTGCGGTTGTTGTTGCGGCGGCTGTTGCTGCTGGTTCTGATTTCGAACCGGCTGAATCGTGACCTGCGTCGGCGCGCGCGCAGGCGTCGCGGGTGCACGAACAACCTTCTTCTTCGGCCTGGGCTTTGCAGCTTCCGCCTCGGCGGCGGCCTTCTTCTTGGCCTCTTCGGCAGCCTTGGCATCGTCCTGCTTTTGCTGCTCGGCTGCCGCCAAGTCAGCCTTCTGCTGCGCCTCGACGTTGCTCTTGAGATATTCCGGCGGAATGCCTTGCGTCACGCCCGGCACGCCGCCCGGGAATACATCACGGCGTTCGCCCGGCAGCGGCTTCTTCTTGTTCAGACCGAAGACGTCGAGATTGTCCATGTCGAAGTCTTCGCAACCGGCAAGCACCGGCGCGACAGCGAGGAGAACGACAAGGGCGATGCTCGGAAGACGCCGCATCCAGTCAGCTCTTGCCACCGGCGATCAGCGCCGACAGCACCTCGGCGCGCGCACGGGCGCCGGCCGGGGTTTCCGCATCGGCTGCCATCATGTCGAGGTATTTGCGCGCGGCGGCGACGTCCTTGTAATGCCAGGCGGAGAGCGCCAGCAATTCACGCGCACTGGCACGAAAGGTGCGACCCGGCTCGGTCAGCGGCGTTAGCCGCTTTTCCATCTCGGCGAGCGGCCCTGTATCGACCATCAACATCGCTGCGCGCACGCCGGCGAGATCCTTGAGCGTCTGGCTGAGCGAGCCGTCGGCGGCGAGCTCGTCATAAGCTTTGACTGCATCGGCCGGCTTATCTTGCGAGAGTTCGGCGGCCGCGCGGAAACGCGCGAGGACCCGATAGCCGGATGGCGCATCGGCGGCGATCTTGGCGAAGGCTTGCTCCGCTTCGCTATGCTTGCCCTGTTCGCTCAGCGTCAGCGCCTGCTCGAATTGTACGCCGGCGACAGCAGCTTGCTTGCCGATCCACCACTCGTAGGCGCGCCAAGCGCCGACACCGGCAACAATGAGAACGGCCAGCGCGATGATGTAGATGCTGTAGCGCTCCCACAGCTTCTGCAGCCGCTCGCGTCTGACTTCCTCGTCAACTTCGTGAAAAATGTCGGTCAAGAGCGCTCCACGTCCGCTCAAAGAACCCGTCCCCCGGGCACGCGGCGGCGTAACCTAACGATGTGGCAGACGCAAGGCAAAGCTAGCCGCACAATCGTTAAGATTTTCGAATCCTAGGGCTTTTTGGCCTTCATCGGGTAGACATGCTCGGGCCCGGGGAACGCACGGGAGCGTACTTCTGCAGCGTAAGCGGCGATCGCCTTATCGATTCCCAGCGCGACGTCGCCGTAGCGTTTGACGAACTTCGGAACCCGCGGCGACAGGCCAAGCATGTCCTCCATGACCAGCACCTGACCGTCGCAAGCAGAGCTCGCGCCGATGCCAATCGTAGGGATCGCTATCTCCTGCGTGATCTTGCGCGCGAGCGGCTCCGCAACGGCCTCGATCACGATGGAGAAGGCGCCGGCTTCGGCGATCGCCTTGGCGTCGGCTTCGTGCCGGTCCCATTCGGCGATCTCGCGGCCCTGCGCGCGAAATGAGCCGATGACGTTGATCGCCTGCGGCGTGAGGCCGATGTGACCCATCACCGGCACGCCGCGCTCGGTCAAAAAGGCGATGGTCTCAGCCATGCGCGAGCCGCCTTCGACCTTGATGGCGCCGCACCCCGTCTCTTTGAGCACGCGCGCGCAGTTCATGAAAGCCTGTTCCTTCGAAGCCTCGTAGGAGCCGAACGGCATGTCGACGACGACGAGTGCGCGCTTCGAGCCCCGCATCACGGCCCGGCCTTGCAGGATCATCATCTCGAGCGTGACCGGAACGGTCGTCTCCAACCCGTGCATCACCATGCCGAGCGAGTCGCCAACCAGAACAACGTCGCAGTGTTTGTCGGCGATTGCCGCGGTGTGCGCGTGATACGACGTGAGACAGACAATCGGTTCTCCACCCTTGTGCGCGCGGATGTCGGGGGCGGTCAATCGCCGGACTTCGGACTGAACGGACACGGGACATCAGCTCCTGAACACGGAGACGCCGATGACGTAAGGATGGAAGTAATAACCGAGCAGCAGAAAAACGACGACACCAACGACCATGACAATGACATCGTTGAGCCAGCCCGCCGGCGGGCTGGCAAAGCCACGGTCGCCCCGCCACTTGGCCGCAACGCGCGCGTAGCCGCCCCAAAGCAGGAAAGCACCGAACAGCAGGATCGACCCAAGATCGCCGTTGGACAACAGGTGCGCCAGGGCCCAGGTTTTCACGCTGGTCACCATCGGGTGCTTGATCCACGCTTTGATGTGGCTCGGGATCAAGGCGACAAGGCAGATTGCCGCGAGCAGCATCAAGCCTATCGTGATGTGGCGCATGAACGCGGGCGGCGTCCAGACAGGGATCAATCCGTGCGAGCGGTAGTCACCGTAGCCGTAAATAATCAACGCGAGGCCGGCAATGGAAACCAGCGCGAACAGCGCGCGGTAGCCGAGACCCAGGCGTGCGATCAGCGCCGCGCGCACATCGCGGAAGGTTACGAATACGTGCGTGGCGAGAAAAACGGCCAGCCCGAGGATGAGGATTGCGAGGCCCATGCTTCACTCACGTAACATTGCCGAGGCTCAAATGTCGCAGTAGAGGATAGCGGCGGCCATTGCAAGCCCGCGCCGAGGATCATGACGTATGTCCGCATTGCGCACCTATCTCACAGGACTGGCTGTGATCGCGCTGGCCGCGGCCGTTTCACCGGCTGCGGCGCAAGACTGGCCGCCCAAGACCGTTCGCATCATGGTTCCGTTCGGCGCCGGCTCGACGCCCGACATTATCGCCCGCGTGGTCGCGGATGAGCTTCACAAGAAATATCCGGACAGCGCTTTCGTGGTCGATAACAAGCCCGGCGCCAGCGGCAATACCGGGACCGACGCCGTCGCCAAGGCGAAACCCGACGGCTCGACGATCGGCGTGAGCATCGGCGGGCCGCTTGCCATCAACACTTTGCTGTTCTCAGCGATGCCTTACGATCCTCGCAAGGACATCGCGCCGATCACGCAACTCGTGACGCAGCCGAGCGCGCTCGTGGTCAATCCGGACCTGAAGGTGAACAATGTCTCCGAGCTGATCGCATTGCTTAAGGCCAACCCAGGAAAATATAACTTTGCCTCGATCGGTAACGGCTCGCTGTCGCACCTCGCGATGGAAGCCCTTGCATTAAAAGCGGGCGCCCAGATCGTGCATGTGCCCTACCCGGGTTCACCGGCTGCGATCACGGCGGTGATCCGGAACGATACACAGATGGCCTGCCTGCCCGCGATTTCGGTCACGCCGCTCGCGAAAGATGGCAAGGTCAAGATTCTCGCCGTTTCGACGGCGAAGCGTTCGCCTTACCTGCCAGAACTGCCGACGCTGAAGGAAGGCGGCATCGATGTCGAAGCCGATGCCTGGAACGGCCTCATCGCACCTCGCGGCACGCCGAAGGCCATCATCGACGCCATCAACAAGGATGTCGTCGCGATCATGAAGTTGCCGGCGGTACACGAGAAACTGGCAGCGCAATTGATGGAGCCGGTCGGCTCGACGCCGGAGGAATTCCGCGCGCGCATCGACGGCGAGATCGCGCGCTGGTCCGCGGTGATCAAGGCGGCAAATATCAAAGTGAATTAGGCCGCGGCCTTGTTCTTCACGTCCTTGATATCGGTAAAGATGATCCCTGGCGCGCGCTCGGACGTATAGTCGAGAATGAACTGGTTGCGCGCCATGAAGACACGATCGCCATCAAGGTCTTCGGCACAGCTCGAATAATTCGCCTGAACGAAATCGTCGAGTTTCTTTGCGTCGTCGCTGGCAATCCAGCGCGCGAGCTGGAATTCCGGCTGCTCGAAACCGATATCGAGACCATATTCATCCGACAGCCGCACTTTGAGCACGTCGAGCTGCAAGGGCCCAACGACGCCGACAAGAGCGGGCGCACCATCGAGGGCACGGAACACCTGCACCACGCCTTCCTCCGCCATCTGTTGCAGCGCCTCCTTCAGCTTCTTCGCCTTCATCGGATCGCCGAGCTTGACGCGGCGCAGGATTTCTGGAGCGAAGTTTGGCACGCCGAGAAAAGCGATATCTTCGCCTTCTGTAAGCGTGTCGCCGATACGCAACGTGCCGTGATTGGGGATGCCGACCACGTCGCCGGCGTAGGCTTCATCGGCGAGCGCGCGATCCTGCGCAAAGAAAAATTGCGGCGCGGACAGCGTGATCGGCTTGCCGGTGCGAGCAAGCTTCGCTTTCATACCCCGCTGCAGCTTGCCCGAGCACAGCCGCGCAAAGGCAATGCGATCGCGATGGTTCGGGTCCATGTTGGCCTGGATCTTGAAGACAAAGGCTGTCATGGCGTTTTCGTGCGCGTCGATGGTGCGCGCATTGGCGCTTTGCGCGCGCGGAGCCGGCGCGAATAATGCAAGTGAATCGAGCAGGTCCTTCACGCCGAAATTCTTCAGCGCCGAACCGAAGAACACCGGCGTCAGATGGCCCTCGCGGAACGACTTGAAATCGAAGCGCCGGCAAGCGTCCTTCACCAAGGCAAGCTCGTCGGCAACGGCCTTGGCATCAAGCATCGGGTTCTTCGCCGTCAGCGCGGCAAGGTCGAGCGGCTGGCGATCGACCGTCTTGCCGTCCTCGCTCATGAGGCGCATTTCGCCGGAGGCAATGTCGTAAGTGCCGGCAAAATCGCGGCCGCGTCCGATCGGCCAGGTCATCGGCGCAGTGTCGAGCGCAAGCGTCTTCTCGATCTCGTCCATCAGCTCGAACGGATCGCGACTCTCGCGGTCCATTTTGTTGATGAAGGTGATGATCGGGATGTCGCGCAGGCGGCACACTTCGAAAAGCTTGCGGGTGCGCGCCTCGATCCCTTTGGCGGCATCGATCACCATGACGGCCGAGTCGACCGCGGTGAGCGTGCGGTAGGTGTCTTCCGAGAAGTCCTCGTGGCCCGGCGTGTCGAGCAGGTTGAACACGCGGCCGTCGTAGTCGAATGTCATCACCGAGGTGACGACCGAAATGCCGCGCTCACGCTCGATCGCCATCCAGTCTGAGCGGGTCGAGCGCCGATCGCGCTTGGCCTTGACCTGGCCCGCGAGTTTGATGGCGCCGCCGAACAGCAGCAGCTTCTCGGTCAGCGTCGTCTTGCCGGCGTCCGGATGCGAGATGATCGCGAACGTGCGCCGCCGCTCAACCTCTGCAGCGATCGGCGTTTGCGGAATAGAATCGGAGGCGGCGAGTGGCCTATTCATAGGGCGCATGTGGCAGGGAAAGCCTCAAGGATCAAGGGGTCGCGAACGGCCTAAAACGCGCGGCTATAATCTTCCGGCTTGAAGCCCACCAGAATCTTGCCGCCGCCCAACTCGAGCACAGGACGCTTGATCATCGAAGGCTGCGCCAGCATCAGCGCGATCGCCTTCTTCTCGGTGACGCCGCCTTTGTCCTTGTCGGGCAGCTTCTTGAATGCGGTGCCCGCCCGATTGAGCAGCGTCTCCCAGCCGGCCTTCTTCGCCCAGCCTTCGAGCTTGGCGCGTTCGAGGCCGGCAGACTTGTAGTCGTGGAAAGCGTAGTCGACCTTGTGCTTGTCGAGCCAGACCCGCGCCTTCTTCATCGTGTCGCAGTTCTTGATGCCGTAGATCGTGACCGCCACGCCTCACTCCCACTCGATCGTGCCCGGCGGCTTGCTTGTCACGTCATAGACGACGCGGTTGACGCCCTTCACCTCGTTGATGATGCGCGTCGCCACCAGCCCCAAAAACTTCATGTCGAACGCGTAGAAGTCCGCGGTCATACCGTCGGTCGAGGTCACGGCGCGCAGGCCGACCACATAATCGTAAGTGCGGAAGTCGCCCATCACGCCGACGGTCTTGACCGGCAGCAGCACCGCGAAAGCCTGCCAGATGTCGTCATACTGGCCGCTGCGGCGGATTTCTTCGATGAAAATCTCGTCGGCGAGACGGAGAATATCGAGCTTCTCCTTGGTGAGCGCACCGGGCACGCGGATGGCGAGACCCGGGCCGGGGAATGGATGACGGCCGACGAAGGCCTCCGGCAATCCGAGCTCGCGGCCGAGCACCCTCACCTCGTCCTTGAACAATTCGCGCAGCGGCTCAACGAGCTTCATGTTCATGCGCTCGGGCAAACCGCCGACATTGTGGTGCGACTTGATGGTGACCGAGGGCCCGCCGGTGAACGACACGCTCTCGATCACGTCGGGATAGAGCGTGCCTTGCGCGAGGAATTGCGCGCCGCCGATCTTCTTCGCTTCGCGCTCGAACACGTCGATGAACAGCTTGCCGATGGTCTTGCGTTTCTGCTCGGGGTCTTCGACGCCTTCGAGTGCCTTGAGGAACATATCCTCGGCATTCACGTGCACCAGCGGAATGTTGTAGCTGTCGCGGAACAGCGCAACGACTTTCTCGCCTTCGGCTAGCCGCAGCAGGCCGTGATCGACGAACACGCAGGTGAGCTGGTCGCCGATCGCTTCGTGAATCAGCACTGCCGCAACTGCCGAGTCGACGCCGCCGGAAAGCCCGCAGATCACTTTGCCCTTGCCGACCTGCGCGCGGACCTTTTCGATCGACTCCTCGCGGAAGGCGCGCATCGTCCAGTCGCCGGTGAGGCCGGCGATCTTGCGCACGAAATTGCGCAGCAGCGCCGCGCCGTGCGGGGTGTGCACGACCTCGAGATGGAATTGCGTCGCGTAGAACTTGCGCTTGTCGTCGCCAATCATGGCGATCGGCGCGTTCGGCGAGGTGCCGAGCACCTTGAACCCGGGCGGCAACTGCGTGACGCGGTCGCCGTGGCTCATCCAGACTGGATATTTCTGGCCCTTGACCCAGACGCCTTCGAACAGCGGCGAGTCGGCGGCGACCTCGACTTCGGCGCGCCCGAACTCACGGTGATGACCGCCCTCGACTTTGCCGCCGAGCTGCTCGGCCATTGCCTGCTCGCCGTAGCAAATGCCGAGGACCGGCACGCCGGCCTCGTAGATTGCCTTGGGCGCGAGCGGTGCACCCTTCTCGTGCACCGAAGCGGGACCGCCGGACAGGATCACGGCCTTCGGCCGCATGGCGAGGAATGCCTCCTCAGCCTTCAGGAAGGGCACGATCTCGCAATAGACCTTCTCCTCCCGCACCCGGCGCGCAATGAGCTGGGTGACCTGGGAGCCAAAATCGACGATCAGAACCTTGTCGTGCATAGACGGCGCTTTAGCCCGAGCAGCGGGTTCGAAAGGCCGTTCGGGGCGGCTTTTTGCGGGGATCGGGCTCATAGGTCAAGGACTTGGGTCAGGCGAGTTGCGTGCTCTCCAGTAACGCAATTTTAGCCTCGAACGTGCTTAGAAAATGGCTCGAGACCGGCTTGTGCACAGCCGATAGCGGACCCCGCAATGGCCTATGAAACGCAGCGCATGAGCCTCGGCCTGCCCGCCTCCGGGCACGCGGAGCGCCGCGCGGTACTGTTTCACGAAAGCCTGCCCGGCATGGCCGAGCGCTGGGCCTTGGGTTTTGCCTGGGGCCTGAGCCCCAAGCGGATCGCCGGGCTTCCCAACCTGCTGCGGCTTTGCCTGCGCGAGGTGCTCGCGCCGGACTATGCACTGCCCGATCCCGAGCGCGCACTCGACCAGCCGCCCGGCCTTGCCGGCATCGTGCACGACTTGTCGCTGCCGACGTTGCTTGCCGCCTATAAGCGCGGTCTCTATCCGCTCGCTCATGTCGCGCCGCTGAAATGGTGGTCGCCGCCGCAGCGCTCGATCCTGCTGTTCAAGAACTTCCACATCTCCAACAATCTTCAGCGGCTGATGCGGCAAGGCCGCTACACCGTGACGTTCGACCGCGACTTCGATCGAGTGATCAGCGCCTGCGCCGGACGCCGCGAAGGCCGCTGGCACCTCACCTGGATCACACCGCAGATCATGCGTCTCTACGCCGAAGCGTTCGACGCTGGTCACGCCCATTCGTTCGAGGTGTGGAACAACACGGGCGAACTGGTCGCCGGCGGCTACGGGATGTCGGTTGGCGGCAGCTTCACTGCGGAGTCGCAGTTCACGCACGAGTCGAATGCGTCACGTGTCGGCATGACCGTGCTCAACTGGCATCTCACGCGTTGGGGCTACCGCTTCAACGACGGCAAGCTAATCGGCCCGCTGTGGGAGAACATGGGTTTCCGCAACGTGGCGCGGCATGATTATCTCGGCATGCTTGCCGAGGCCGTGCGCGTGTCCAGCAAGGGCGGGCGCTGGCAGATCGAGGCCGACGTCGACACGGTCTCGCATTGGCGGCCGGAAGCCGGCCCGCCCTGAGCCGCTCAGCGGCCGACGACGCGATTCAAGATCGGGATATCGGACATCCACGAGTGGCCCGGCTTCTCGGCGGGCTTTGCTTCCGCCTGCGCCTCTGGGATCGAGCCCGGCGGCACCGGATGGTTGACTGCGGGCATCAGGGTCGGTGCTGATGCGACCGGAACCGGATCGGGCAGCGCCGGAGCCGCAGGCGGCGCAAGCAATACCGGTAGCGCGTCATGGGTCACACGTGCCTGTGGAGGCGCAGGCTGAGTGCTTGCGGGCGTCTCATGGACGGCGCGCGGCGCTATTTGGGCTGGCGACGGTTCGCGAACAGCTTCGGTTTGCGGAGGCAGCGCTGCCTGGTCTAACGGCATCACGTTTGGAGCCTGTGGCACCGCCGCAGCGTCGTCAAGTGCGGGCGCATGGACGAGCGCATCGCGCACCGAGGAAATCCACCTGGCGTCCGACGTCTCGGCGTCTCGGCGAGCGGACTTGGCCTCGATCGCCTTCACGTCCGGCGCGGGCAGCGCCGCCTTCACCGGCGCAACCTGTTTGGTGGTCTCGGCAGCCGGATACGCTTCACGCGCCGCCTGCTCTGGTTCCGCTTTCGGAGCGGGTGTCGTTACAGGAGCCGTGCGGCCGACAGGCGCGGCTACCGGGGACCTCTCGGCGAGCAGCGCCCTGAACGCCTTCACTGCGTCGGGATCGACCGAACCGCAATTCGTCTCGAAGGTCACGACGTCGCGGCGGACCAACGTGCGCAATGTTGAAGCGTCGGCACTCTTGTCGAGCATGGAGATGATGCCGCCGCGCAGCGTCTCGCAGCGGGCCTCGACCGTGAAGTTGGAATGGTAGATCGAATAGACGCTAGCGAGGCCGACGGGGATGCCGACTAGCGTGCCGATAACCTGAACCGCGGTCATGAATCGTGAGCTGTGATGGCCGTGGCCGTGGAAATAGCTGTGGCCGCGCGGATGCTCGTAATCGCCGTTCAGCGGCGGATCGCGTCTGGCCACCAGCATCGAAAAACCCTCGCCCAAATCGAGGTTCCCAGTCACGAAATCATCGGGGAGAAATTTGGCCGGGAATGCGGCGCAATAGCGGTATTCTCGTTAACGTCGAGTTACAAACGTTTCAGCAGCGCGACGAAAAAGCCGTCGGTACCGGTCTTGCGCGGCGTCATGGTTACTCCCTCCCCCGACAGCCGCGCCGCCTTGGCGAAGATCGCCGCGCGCTCACCGAGCACGCCGATGACCTCGGTGGGTGGAACAATCGTGAACTCTGCGTGACGGGCAATGAATGCGCGCACCTGCGCGCCGTTCTCCTCGTCCAGCACCGAGCAGGTGACGTAGGCGATGCGGCCTCCGGCCTTGAGCAACGGCACGGCGCGGTCCATCACCTGCGCCTGCTCCTTCTGCCGCTGCTCGAGCGCGCCCGGCCGCATCCGCCATTTGGCATCTGGATTGCGCCGCCATGCGCCGGTGCCGGTGCAGGGCGCATCGATCAGCACGAGGTCAATGCGGCCGTTGAGATCGTCAAGCTCGCCGCCAACCGACTTCGGCGTGCGTACCTGCACATTGCGAGCACCCGAACGCTTGAGCCGGTCATGGATCGGCGCGAGGCGCCGCTTGTCGTCGTCGGTCGAATAGATCTGACCTTTGTTCTCCATCACGGCCGCGAGCGCGAGCGTCTTGCCCCCGGCGCCGGCACAAAGGTCGAGGACCTGCTCGCCCGGGTTCACGCCGGCAAACAGCGCCGCGAGCTGCGAGCCCTCGTCCTGCACCTCGACCATGCCTTTGAGGAACGCTGGCTCGGCATGCACGGCCGGACTTTTCGCATCGGCCGAGAGCCGGATACGCAAGCCCCAGGGCGACCATGGCGTCGGCTCGGGCTTGAGATCGGCAAGAGCTTTGGCGGCCCTGTCGCGGTCGCCCTTCAGCGTATTGACCCGCAGATCGAGCGGCGCGCGCGAGGCCAACGCCGCGCCCTCCTCCGCGCGATCGTCGCCGAAGGCCCTCGCGAAATGCGAGTCGAGCCATCCCGGATAATCGCCGGCGATATAGGGCGGCGCACCGCTGACGTCCGCTGTGTCGAGGCGTTTGCGCTCGTCTTCGCTCAGTGCCTCCGGAGCGTATTGCGCGCCGCTGGCGAGCTTGGCGATCGCTTCACTGTCGAGGCCGCGCTCGCGCTTGAGCATGCCGAGCAGCACCGCCCGCGGCGTATCGGCACCCATGATCGAGGCGCTCGAGGCGCGTCGCCGCAGCGCGTCGTACACGAGCCCGGCAATGCCGGCGCGGTCGCCAGAGCCGGCAAACCGGTGCGTCAGGCCCCATGCCTTGAGCGCGTCGGCGGCGGGGCGGCGGTCTTTCACAATCGTTTCGACGATCTCGATGGCGGCAGCAAGCCGCGCCGCAGGCGTCATGGCAGGCCGCGCAGAATGCGCACGATGAAGATGAGCCACATGATCAGCAACACGATGGCACCGACGCCATAGAACGCGCCGCGCATCGGCACGTTGTTGTTGGTGACGTGGACGCCCGCCTGCAGCATGCGGCACAGCACGAAGATCCAGGCCAGCACCCAATAGATCAAATCGGCGTGGTGCGTCATGATCGACAGGATCGTGAGCACATAGAACAGAACCGGCAGCTCGAACTGGTTGGCGAAGGCGTTGGCGAACTGCATCGAACGCTGCGGCCAGTTCGGCTCGCGCAGAGCGATGCGCTCGAAGCGGGCGTCGCCCCGCCGCAGCGCCGAGGTGCGATGATACATCATGCCCAGCATCACCGCGAAGGTGAGCAGGACTTCGACAAACAATGGCAGGAGGACGACAGGAACCGGCATGGGCGCACCCCTCAATGAATATGCGCGGAGATAGTCATACTTCCTCGCCCGCCGCCAGAGGCTAATATCGATCAAATCAGAGGGCGGCGATGAATTCCGGTTCACGATCTTTGCCCGGCTGGGGCTCCGCGCTTGTCGCGCTCGCGGCCGCAATCGCCGGCGGCTGGATCGGCCTGCATCTCGGCGAAGCCTTCGGTTATGCGCTTGCACGGTGGGCCGACCGCGACATCGCCGACCTCAAAGATGAACTGATCTGGTGCATTCTGATGGGCGGGCTGGTCGGCGCCTTTGCCGGCGCCGCGATGGCGTTCTTTCTGACAGGTGCCCGCCGTTGGGTGCTGCGAACCGCTGTGACTGCCGTGTGCGTCGTTACGGTCGGCGCGAGTGCTCTGCTCCTCGCCGCCTATCCGTGGCCGAAGACGTCCGGCATACCGGTGGTCGAATATGAATTACGGCTGCCCGCTGGCTTGCCGCTGCCAAAACACAACGAGGTCGATCTCGTCATCTGGTCCGACAAATACGGCCAAGGCTGTTATGTCGCTGATGTGCACATGGCCGGCGACCGGCCGGAAATCGTCGGCAACATAGTGCTTCAGCTCAATAACGCCGATCCGTCGGTATCGCTGGCGCTCAACCGCAAGACGGAGGGCAGCTGGAAGCTGCCAATCAAGCCGGATGCGGCGCTCGACAAGGCCTTCGGCCCCTGGCAGCGCATCGAGTTCATCCCCAGCGCCCGCACCAAGCCTCTGCCCCCCGGCGAGTACGACATCCGCTATCGCGTCCGCAGCTACATGTGAGGAGCTACACCCGGCTCGGATAGTTGGGGCTCTCGCGCGTAATGGTCACGTCGTGCACGTGGCTCTCGCGCAGACCCGCACCGGAGATGCGCACGAACTCCGCCTTGCTGTGGAATTCATCGAGCGTCTGCGCACCGACATAGCCCATCGCCGCCCGCAAGCCGCCTGAAAGCTGATGCAGTACGTTGGCGACCGGGCCCTTGTAGCCGACCTGCCCTTCGACGCCTTCCGGCACCAGCTTGAGCGCGTCCTTGATGTCCTGCTGGAAGTAACGGTCGGCCGAGCCGCGCGCCATCGCGGCGACCGAACCCATGCCGCGATAGCTCTTGTAGGAGCGACCCTGGTAGAGGAACACTTCGCCCGGCGTCTCGTCGGTGCCGGCGAGCAGCGAGCCGACCATGGCACAATCGGCGCCCGCGGCGAGCGCCTTGGCAAGATCGCCGGAATACTTGATGCCGCCGTCCGCGATCACCGGCGTGTCGTGCGCCCTCGCAACATCGACCGCATCCATGATCGCCGTCAGCTGCGGCACACCGACGCCGGCGACGATGCGCGTCGTGCAGATTGAGCCGGGGCCAATGCCGACCTTGATGGAATCGGCGCCGGAATCGATCAGCGCCTTGGCGCCTTCGGACGTCGCGACGTTACCCGCCACCACCTGCACGGCGTTCGACAATTTCTTGATGCGCTTGACCGCCTCGAGCACCAGCCGCGAATGGCCGTGCGCGGTGTCGACCACGACGAGGTCGACACCAGCCGCGATCAAGGCCTCGGTGCGGCTGAAGCCCTTGTCGCCGACGGTCGTCGCCGCGGCAACCCGCAGGCGCCCCTGCTCATCTTTACAAGCGTTCGGATTGGCGACCGCCTTCTCAATGTCCTTCACGGTGATCAAGCCGACGCAGCGATACTGCTCGTCGACCACCAGAAGCTTCTCGATACGGTGCTGGTGCAGCAGACGCTTGGCTTCGTCCTGGCTAACGCCCTCGCGCACGGTGATGAGTTTCTTGGTCATAAGCTCGGACACCTTCTGCCGCGGATCGGTGGCAAAGCGCACGTCGCGGTTGGTCAGAATGCCGACGAGCTTGCCGGCTTTGCCGCTGCCGCCACCTTCGACAACCGGAATGCCGGAGATCCGGTTTTCCTTCATGACGTCGAGTGCCTCTTGCAACGTCGCGGCCGGCGCGATGGTGAGCGGGTTCACAACCATTCCGGATTCGAATTTCTTCACCTGACGGACCTGCGCCGCCTGCGCGTCCGGTTCGAGATTGCGGTGGATGACGCCGATGCCGCCGGCTTGCGCCATGGCGATCGCCATTTGGGACTCGGTGACCGTGTCCATGGCCGAGGCGATGATCGGGATGTTCAGCGGGATCGAGCGCGTGATGCGCGAGCGGATGTCGACGTCGGCGGGCAGCACACCCGACAGGCCGGGCTTGATCAGCACGTCATCGAAGGTGAGTGCTTCGCGTGGATTGCCGTTGTTCTTCGCCGCCATGCCAACTCCATCACCAAAAGGGTGTAGGCCGGCTGCCTGGGCTTAAAAAACGCCCGTAGCGGAAAATCCCCGCCCGGTTCACGGCCCGCTTTTGGGTTGGCGTGGGTCAGTAGCACGGGAATCCTATGATTCCTAGAGCACCACACCGGTTTTCGCGATAAATATGGGTATTTCTTGAACCTTTGCCACTCCGGCGGCCACGCAGACGGCGAGAACGAACCATTCGCACATCTCGGAGACCTGTCATGCTGTCGCGAACACTGCTGTCGGCCGTCATCCTTGCAGCCCTCTCGTCGCCGGGTTTCGCCCATGCGCTGTCCACCGAGGCACAACGCTGCGAAGCCGACTGCATCGCGCCCGAGGAGCGCATCGCCGCCTGGACCAGGGTGGATCAAGAGCGGCCAGGACCGCGGCAAGGACCTCGCCGCCGACTATGGCGACCGCGCCGTCGGCTTTATTGCCAAGAAGGACTTATCCCGCGCGCGGGCCGATCTCGACCAGGCGATCAAGCTCGCGCCCGATTACATGCAGGCCTACTACAACCGCGGCAACATTGCCCGGAACACCGACGATTTGGATGCCGCCATCGCTTCCGCTCGACGGCAAATATGTACCGGCCTACGTCAATCGTGGCATCGTCTGGTCGAAGGAGAACGACTCAGATCGAGCCATCGCCGATTTCACGCTGGCGCTCAAGATCGACGACGAGGACCTCATCGCTCTCTACCGGCGCGGCCAGGCCTATGCGGCCAAGGGCAGCCACGATCTCGCCATCGCCGATTTCGACAACGCCATCAAGCTCGACGACACGGCCGAGCAGCTTTACTTCAACCGCGCGCAGGCACTTGTTGCCAAAGGCGACCGGAAACGCGGCATCGCCGACCTGCACAAGGCATTGAGCATCAATCCCCGACTATGAAGAGGCTGCCGCCGCGCTGAAGCAGGCCGGTGGCAAATCGTAACTGACGGTAAACCGGCCCCGCGCGGCAGGCATAGCTGCCGCGCTCGCCGGATTCGGCCGCCTGACACGTTATAAATATGCCCACGGTAGTATAAATGCACACATCGAGATGATTCACGCCGCCAGTCTTTTCCTATGAGAGCCGACCGCATCGTCCCGCTGATCGTTGCGGTCGCGTTATTCATGGAAAACATGGACTCGACCGTGATCGCGACGTCGCTGCCGGCGATCGCGACCGACATCGGCACCAATCCGCTGGCGCTCAAGCTCGCCATTACCTCCTACCTTCTCTCGCTCGCAATCTTCATCCCGGCGAGCGGCTGGACCGCCGACCGCTTCGGCGCGAGCACCGTGTTCCGCACGGCAATCGCCGTGTTCGTCATCGGCTCCATCGGCTGCGCGTTGTCGGGCTCACTGACTGATTTTGTGATCGCCCGTATCATCCAGGGCATGGGCGGCGCCATGATGACGCCGGTCGGCCGCATGGTGCTGGTCCGCACCATTCCAAAACGCGAGCTGGTCGGCGCCATGGCTTGGGTGACGACACCGGCATTGATCGGTCCGGTGCTCGGACCTCCGGTTGGAGGCTTCATCACGACTTACGCCACCTGGCACTGGATCTTCATCATCAACGTGCCGATCGGCCTCCTCGGCATCATTCTCGCAACCCGCTACATCGAGAATGTGCGCGCCGAGGATCATCAGCGCTTTGACATCGTCGGCATGGTCCTCATTGGCCTCGGCATCGCCGGTGTCGCCTTCGGCTTCTCGGTGCTGGGCCTGAATTTCCTGCCGTGGTGGATCGTCGTGGCACTAATCGTCAGCGGTGCCTGTTTCGTCGCCGCGTACCTCGTGCATGCGCGGCACACCGACGTTCCGGCGCTCGATCTCGCGCTGTTTCGGCTGCCGACTTTCTTTGCGAGCGTCGTCGGCGGCTTCATCTTCCGGCTTGGCCTCGGCGCGCTCCCCTTCCTGTTGCCGCTGATGCTGCAACTCGGCTTCGGCATGACACCGTTCCAGTCTGGTCTGATTACGTTTGCCACCGCGCTCGGCTCGATGGGGATGAAATGGGCGACGGCGACAATCCTGCGCCGTTTCGGTTTCCGCAATATCCTGATGATCAATTCGGTGATCAGCACCGCCTTCCTCGCGGTGTGCGCTTTCTTCACCGCGGCAACGCCGGTGTTCCTGATGACGGTATTGCTGTTCGTCGGCGGCTTCTTTCGCTCGCTACAGTTCACCAGCATCAACACGCTGGCTTACGCCGAAGTCGAACCCGCGCGCATCGGCCGGGCGACGTCGATCGTCAGCGTCGCGCAGCAACTCGCGATTTCGGCGGGCGTCGCGCTCGGCGCGCTCGCGGTCGACATCACGCTGCGCATCAAGGGCGACCCCACGCTGAGCGCCGACGTCTTCCCGCCGGCGTTCCTCGCGGTCGCGCTGATTTCGGCGCTTTCGGTGTTGATTTTCGTTCGTCTTGCGCCCGAAGCGGGCGCGGAAATGGCCGATCGGCTGCCTGCGCCCGTAGAACCGTCGGATCAGCGAGTTGGATAAAATTTTATCTATTAACCATTTCGAAATCTTCGTTAAGACCTGAGGACCTTCCGCAATAGACATGCCGCTGGCAGGCCGTATATTTGGCCTAACAAATATGGTTAACGCGTCGGTGGCGTAATGCGTGAGGTTCGGCCCTTCTGCGTGCTCCGAGCCGCGGTGTTGGCGGGCGCCGCTGCTATTCCCGCGCTCGCCGTGCACGCGACGTCGCGCGGCGACGCGCAGATGTGCGCAACGCAGACCGAGAACCTCGCCGATCAGCGCATCAACGCTTGCACCAATATTCTGCGCACTGGGCGGCTGCGCGGCGAGCCGGAAGGTGTCGCCTATGCGCTGCGCGGGCTTGCCTATCTCGATCGTGGCGACGCACCGCACGCGATCGCCGATCTCAACCAGGCGATCACGCTCGCGCCCGATTTTGCTCCCGCCTACCAGAATCGCGGCAACGCCTGGTACGCGCGCGGCAATTACGGGGCAGCGATGGCGGACTACGACAAGACCATCAGCCTCGACCCGAACACAGCCTCGCCTTACGTCAACCGCGCCACAGTGCGGCGCGACCTTGGCAACAGCAACGGCGCGCTTGAGGATTTCGCCAAGGCGATCAGCCTCAATTCGCGTAACGCCGCCGCCTATAGCGGCCGCGGTGAACTCTATCTGCGCCAAAAGAACTATGCGGCCGCGACCGGCGATTTCGACCGCGCGCTGCAGCTTGCGCCGAATATGGAAAACTACATGCTCCGCGCGCAAGCGCGCGAAGAGTCGGGCAGGCTCGATCAGGCGCTCGCGGATTATCACGAGGCCTCGCAGCTCGATCCGAAGAGCGTCTCCGCGGTCACGTCGGAAGCCGGCGTCTGGCGCAAGAAGGGTGATTTCGACAAGGCGATCGCCGCCTACGACCGCGCCCTGTCGATCGACGACAAGCGCGCTACGACCTACAAGCTCCGCGCCGAAGCTTACGCCGCGAAAGGCGAGCGCAAGCTTGCGATGGCCGACATTGGCCGCGCGCTCAAGTTCAGCTGGAGCGTCGACCTCTTGAAGACTCGTGCGGCCCTGCGGCTCGACGACGGCGACATGGCTGGCGTGGTGCACGACACCGACGCCATGCTCAAGGCCGACGCCAACAACGCCGCCGCGCTGACCCTGCGCGGCGTCGCCTTCGCGCGTAAGAAGGATTTCGCCACCGCTCTCGCCACACTCGACAAGGCCATCGAGGTCGACGGCAAGGATGCGCTGGCGCTGAGCGAGCGTGGCCAGGTCTATCTCGCCAAGGGTGATACCAACGACGCCCTCAACGATCTTAATCGCGCGATCATGATCGGTGCGATCAGCCCGGCGCCCTATCGAGCGCGCGCCGCGATCTACAAGCAGAAGGGCGACGTCGTGAAGGCGCTGGATGATGTGAACGCTGCGATCAGCCGCGATCCGCGCCCGGCCGACCTTTATTTTGAGCGCGCTTCGCTGCGCCAGTCGCGAGGCGACGTTGCCAATGCGCTTCTCGACCTCAATGAAGGCCTCAAGCGTGATCCGAACAATGTCGCTGCTCTTCGCTCCCGCGCCCAGGTCTTGATGGAGACGAAAAGCTACGCCAAGGCTGTTGACGACCTCGACAGCGTGATCAAGATCAACCCGCGCGATGCGCAGGGCTACTACCAGCGCGGCGTGGCCTACGAAAGCGACGGCGACTACGCCAAAGCCATCGAAGACTACAAGACGGCCCTCTCGCGCAATCACAACTATGGCGATGCGCAGAAGGCTTTGGCCCGCGTCACCATCGAAGCAAGGAAAAATAAGAAGACGCAGCCACAAACCGCAATTCGCGAAGACAACAAGCCGCCCGCAGCGGATGCGCCTGTCAAGCCGGATCAGGCCGCTGCGCGCGAGCCCGCACCGACGCACGATGAGAAGCGCGAGGCGGCTGCCGTGAAAAAGGACGTGATGCCTGCCGCCAAGGTCGAGGAGCCGAAGCCCACGCCGCCGGTTGTTGCATCCGCACCGGCCGCGAAATCGGTAATGACACCGGCAGCGACCGCCCCCGCAAAGTCGCAGCAGGCGCGCGCGCCTCAGCCGCCACGCGAGCCTGAGCGGGTCAGCCACGCCAAGAAACCCGAGGTCAAGACGGCCAAGCAGGAGCGTGCGCCCCGCGCAGGTGCGTCGAATTCGACCTGGGTCGATGACAAGGGCCGGCCGCTGAGCCCGCGCGAAATTGCCGAGATCAAACGTCTGATGGGCCCGCAGCGCGAGCAGCCCGTTCGCTACCGCCGAGCGGGCTCGACCACCTTCGAGGACATCTGGCGCTAGCCGCCGGAACTCCTGAATCCCGTCGCCAGCAGATATAGCTCCGCGGAATCCGCGCGGCTTGCCGGCGGCTTCACATGCTTCACCTGCTTGTAGTCACGCTTGAGCTCTCCCAGCAGCGACGCTTCAGTGCCACCCTGCAGCACCTTCGCGAGGAAGGCGCCGCCGGGCACCAGCACCTCGCGTGCAAAATCGGCTGCCGCTTCGACGAGCGCCATGATCTTCAGATGATCGGTGCGCGCATGCCCGGTCGCATTCGCGGCCATGTCGGACAGTACGACTGTTGCCGGGCCGCCGAGCAACGCCTTGAGCTTTTCGGGCGCCGACGGATCGAGAAAATCGAGATGCACGAACTCGACACCAGGGACCGCCGTCATCGGTAACAGGTCGATCGCTACGACACGTCCTTCTGCGCCAGTGCGCTTCGCCGCCACCTGGCTCCAGCCGCCGGGCGCGGCGCCCAGGTCGACGACCCGAGCGCCTTTCTTCAGGAACCGTGCCTTGTCGTCGATTTCGGCAAGCTTGTAGGCGGCGCGCGAACGATAGCCCTCGCGCTTGGCGCGCGCGACATAAGGATCATTGAGTTGCCGTTCGAGCCAGGCGCGTGACGACTGCGACTTGCGCCGATCCTTGACTCGAAACTTGAGCTCGCGCGAGCCGCCGCCTCGTTCGGTCACGATGCCGCCACCGGGCTGCCGCCCCAGATGCCGTCCTCTCGCATCATCTGCACCAGCATGCCTTCACGCAAACCGCGGTCGGCGACGCGTAAGCGCGGACACGGGAAGGCGCGGCGAATCGCATCGAGGATGGCGCAGCCGGCGAGCACGAGATCGGCGCGCTCCGCGCCAATGCACGGGCTTGCGATACGTTCCTCGTAACTCATGCCGAGCAGGCGCTCGATCACCCGGTCGATTTCGTGATTTCCCATCCAGCAGCCATCGACGCGGTTGCGGTCGTAGCGCCTGAGATTGAGATGCACGCCAGCGATCGTCGTCACGGTGCCCGACGTGCCCAGCATATGAACGCCCTGCATGCCACCGTGCTCGCGTGCAAACGATGCGATCATCTCCGCCACCTCGTTCACCATGGTCTCGTAGGTCTCTCGGCTGACGGTGAAGCCGCCGTGACGCTCGGCCAGCGTGACTACGCCGTGCGGCAGCGAGATCCATCCGGCAATTTCCGGCAGCGGCGGCCCGCCGCGCGTCTCGCGATCCGAACGCTTCAACCGCACCAGTTCCGATGAACCGCCGCCGATGTCAAAAAGCACAACCCCTTCGGCCTGCGGGTCGATCAGCGGCGTGCAGCCGGTAGCGGCGAGCGTCGCTTCCGTCTCGCGGTCGATCACTTCGAGCTCGATGCCGAGTTCGTCCGCAACCAGATCGCGGAATTGCTCTCCGTTGGCGGCCGCGCGGCACGCCTCGGTCGCGATCAAGCGCGCGCGCGTTACGCCCTTATTGCGCATCTTGTTTCGGCAGATGGAAAGCGCGGCGATAGCGCGTTCGATGGCCGCGTCGCTGATGCGGCCCGAGGCGGTCACACCCTCGCCCAATCGGATGATGCGTGAAAAAGCGTCGACCACACGGAAGCCGTCGCCCGCGGGCCGGGCGATTAGGAGACGGCAGTTGTTGGTGCCGAGATCGAGCGCAGCATAGGTCGCGCCGCCACGGTCGCTGCCGTGGGCGGCGTTGAACTGGCCCGGCGGCCGCCGACCCCATTGAGCCCGCGAAGACGGAGCCCGATCGAGCACGGGGTCGAGGCCCGGGTCGTCCCCGGCCTCGCCGCTCATCGTTCAAGCCTTCCTGCCACGACCGGCAGCTTCCAGCGCTCTGGCCGCGGCGTTTGTTCCAATAATCGCAAAAAGTCTAACAGCGCCTGTGTGACGCGCAAGCCTCGTCAGCAGAAACCATTCTTGTGCTCGGCGGCGCGCTGCTTTATTTGGAATCCCGCCGTTTGATCCCGAAAAGCTCGAATTTCATGGACGATAGAACCGTCGAGACAGCGCTTTCCCTGACCAAGTTCGGCATTGGCCAGCCGGTGCGCCGCACCGAGGATCCGATCCTCGTGCAGGGCCAGGGCCGCTATGCTGATGACGTGTCACGCCCTGGCCAGGCCTATGCGATCATGGTGCGCAGCACGATCGCGCACGGCGTCATCACGAGTATCGACACCAGCAGCGCACGCGGAATGCCGGGCGTGCTCGCGGTGCTCACCGCCGAAGACCTCAAAGGTTATGGCGGGCTCAAATCGAATCTGCCTTTGAAGAACCGCGACGGCTCGCCGATCCACTACGTGCCGCGCCCGGCGCTTGCGTCCGACAAGGTTCGCTTCGTCGGCGATCCGGTCGCCTGTGTCATCGCCGAAACAGTGGCACAGGCCAAGGATGCCGCGGAGGCCGTGTCACTGGACGTCAATTCGCTTGCCGCGGTGCTCAAACCAGCCGATGCGGTCAAGCCTGGCGCACCGCAGGTGTTCGATCAGGTCGCCAACAATCTCGCACTCGACTTTCATTATGGCGACGCCGCAAAAGTCGGCGAGGCCTTTGCCAAGGCCAAGCATGTCACGCGGCTCGAAACCTCCAACCAGCGCATGATCGTCGCATCGATGGAGCCGCGCGCGGCAATCGGCGAATTCGACAAGACCGCCGGCAAGTGGACGCTCTATTCGTGCAGCCAGGGCGTTCACGGCCTCAAGACGTCGCTCATGGAAATTCTCAGCGCGCCGGCCGACAAGGTTCGCGTCGTCACTGGTCAGGTCGGCGGCTCATTCGGCATGAAGGCCTCGGTCTATCCGGAATATGTCTGCATCCTGCACGCTGCAAAGGCTCTCGGTCGGCCGGTAAAATGGACCGACGAGCGATCCGGCAGCTTCGTCTCCGACCATCACGGCCGCGCGCAGGACATGGTGATCGAGATCGCTTTCGACGAAAACGCGCACATCCTCGCCATTCGTCTGTCCGGCTATGGCGACATGGGCGGCTATCTGGCGCAATTCGGCCCGCTGCTGCCGACCGGAAACCAGGTGAAGAACATTGCTTCGGTCTATCGCACGCCGCTGATCGAAGTCGCGACAAAATGCGTGTTCACCACAACGTCGCACGTCTCGGCCTATCGCGGCGCGGGTCGCCCCGAAGGCAATTACTACGTCGAGCGCGCGCTCGATATCGCTGCCGGCGAACTCGGCATCGACCGGATCGAACTGCGCAAGCGCAACATGATTCGCAAAGCCGACCTGCCCTTCCCGGCCGCATCGGGCGTTACGTATGACTGCGGCGACTTCCTCGGTGTGCTCAAGCAGGCGCTCGAACTCGCCGACTATGCCGGTTTCAAGAAGCGCAAGCGCGAGAGTAAGAAGAACGGCAAGCTGCGCGGGTTCGGCATCGGCTGCTATCTCGAAGTCACCGCCGCCCCTGGCAAGGAGCTCGGCGCCATCCACTTCGAGAAGGACGGCACAGTTACCATCGTCACCGGCACCATGGATTTCGGCATGGGCCACGCCACGACCTACGCGCAGATGCTCACCGATATGCTCGGCGTGCCGTTCGACCGTGTCCGCATGGTTGAGGGTGACAGCGACCGCATGGCCTTCGGCGGCGGCTCGGGCGGCTCGCGCTCGGTGATGTTCGTCGGGGCCGCGCTCACCGAATCCTCGAAGATGGTGATCGGCCGCGGCAAGCAGATCGCGTCGCACGTCCTCGAAGCGTCGGCGAGCGACATCGAATTCAAGGCCGGGCGCTTCACCATTGCCGGCACCGACCGCTCGATCGGCCTCATCGAGCTGGCACAAAAGCTCCATGGCGGCCTCAAACTACCCGATGGCACGCCGAACACGCTCGACGTCGACCACGTCGTCAGTCAGCCAGTGCCGTCGGCGTTTCCGAACGGCTGCCACATCGCCGAAGTCGAGGTCGATCGGCAGACCGGAGCGGCGCAAGTCGTGCGCTACTCCGCGGTCAACGATCTTGGAACGATCGTCAATCCGCTCCTGGTCGAGGGCCAGATCCATGGCGGCGTCGTCCAGGGTCTCGGCCAGGCACTGCTCGAGCAGGCCATCTATGACAGCGACGGGCAACTCGTGACCGGCTCGTTCATGGATTGCAATGCCGCGCGCTCATGATGCGCCAAATATCACGGTGGCGAGCCACCCGGTGCCGACCAAGAGCAATCCGCTCGGGGCCAAAGGCTGCGGCGAAGCCGGCACTTCGGGCGGCCTGCCGTCGGTCGCCAATGCCGTGGTGGACGCGCTGTCGGAGCTCGGCATCCGGCATATCGAAATGCCGATGACGTCGGCCCGCATCTGGCAGGCGATCGAAGACGCCCAGCGCAAGCAGCCATAAGAAAAAGGCCGCCGTTCCGAGCGGCCTTTTGTTCGATCACGTGCGTCCTAAACGGGGCCGGCGATCTTGGTGTTCTTCAACGGCATCGAACGGACACGGGTGCCGGTTGCGGCAAATACCGCATTAGCAACCGCAGGCGCCGTTGAAGCGTGCGATACCGCAGCGCAGCGTGCCCCACCGAAAATACATGCCCATCCAACCGGGAACGCACTGGATTGAAAGCGGCAACGCGGCCATAGTCCGCGCCCTGCCGGGAACCCGAATCCGATGAGCCAGGCTATCGAAATCGTTGGCGCAAAGCCCGCCTCGCATCTGCGCGTGGTCGGCGCGGTGAGCGCCGCGCATCTGGTTTCACACTATTACATCATCATCATGGCGCCTCTGCTGCCGTTCGTGCGCGAGGCCTATGGCGTCAGCTACACCGAAATCGGGCTTGCGCTCGCGGTCTTCAACACCGTGTCGGCCGTGCTTCAGGCACCCGCTGGTTTTCTCGTCGACAGGCTCGGCGCACGGCTGCCGCTCATCTGCGGCCTGCTGCTGGGAGCTGGCCCGTTCCTAATTGTCGGTCTCACTGATTCCTATTGGGTGCTGGTCGCAATGTTCGCGATCGCGGGCATTGGCAATGCCGTCTACCATCCCGCCGACTACGCATTGCTGTCGCAGCACGTACCCGCCGAGCGGATCGGGCCTGCGTTTTCGTTCCACACCTTCGCGGGGATGGCAGGCTCCGCGCTTGCGCCGCCGACGCTACTGATGATGCAGAGCGCCTGGGGCTGGCGCGGCGCCTTCATCGGCGCCAGCATTCTCGGCTTTGCCGTCGCGGTCGTGCTGATCGCGATCCGTGACCATGGCGAAGGCCATGCCGCACCCCGGACCAAATCGGCCAGCGGCGATGGCGGCTGGCGGCTCTTGATGACCCCGGCGATCCTGTTGAACCTCGTCTTCTTCGTGCTGCTGGCGGTGATGAGCGGCGGAATCTACAATTATTCCGTTGTTGCGCTCGGCGCGCTCTACGCTACCCCGGTCGCAACCGCGAACGTAGCGCTCACCGGCAATCTGGTACTATCGGCGCTCGGTGTGCTGGTCGGGGGTCTGCTCGTGACCCGGACGAACCGTCATGGGCTGGTGGCGAGCCTCGGCCTTCTCGCCATTGCACTATTCACCGCATTGATTGCCGAGATCGATCTCGGCTCGCTTGGACTGATCTCGGCAATGACAATGGCCGGTTTCTGTTCCGGCATCATCATGCCCTCGCGCGACATGATCGTGCGCGAGATCACGCCGCCGGGCTCGTTCGGCAAGGTCTTCGGCTTCGTCACAACCGGCTTCAACATCGGCGGCATCATTGCGCCGCTCATTTTCGGGGCGATCATGGATCATGGCTCCCCGCGTCTGGTGTTTTTGGGCGTGGCGGCCGGTAGCCTGATCGCGATTTTCACCGTCCTTAGCCGGCCGCGGCGCCGCGCCTAGCCCTAAGGACTTGTCAAATCAGCCGGTTTGCCCCATGTCATGGGCTTCCAGCGACTCCGGCACCCGTTGGGGAATGGTGTAACGGTAGCACAACAGACTCTGACTCTGTTTGTCTAGGTTCGAATCCTAGTTCCCCAGCCACCGCCGACCCTGTTTTCACGCACCGAAACTCACCGCCGCGCGTGTGGGCACGCGCGCAAGTGGGCTAGCCAAGGTCCCGTTTGTGGATATCCTTAGCCCCGAGGTGCGCACCAATAACGATAACAATGCACCGTCATAACGGGGATCAGGGAGAAACGCCGTGGCTCAATCCATTGAATCATTCGTCGGCAATGCGCTCGACGAAGCGAAAATATCGTCGCTACATCGGCGCGTCGTCGCGCTCATCGCCGCTGGCTACTTCTTCGATGTCATCGACTTCACCATTTTCGGCGCGCTCGTTCCTTACCTCCTCTCGTCGAAATTTGCCGCCGGCCCGGAAGTGGCTGCAATCGGCAGTGCCACGATTTTTGGCATGTTCATTGGCACCGCCGGCCAGGGTCAGTTCTCCGACCGGTTCGGCCGCCGCTTCATCTATCAGTTCAACCTGCTCCTGTTCGGACTGTTCACGATCCTCGGCGCGCTCGCGCCGAGCGTCACGCTGCTCGTCATCTGTCGCTTCATCGCCGGTCTCGGCATCGGCGCCGAACAGCCGCTCGCCTTCGCCTATGCCGGCGAGTATTCGCCCAAGGCCATTCGCGGCCGCATCTTGGCAATCGTGCATTTCATCGGCGGCGCCTGCGTGTGGCCAATCGGGACTGCGCTCGTCCTGCTGTTCGGAAGCATCTATGCCTCTCCCGACCAGGCAGCTTATGTCTGGCGCGGGGTATGGCTGCTCATCGGCGCCGGCGCGCTGGTCGTGTGGGTCTTCCGTTTCACCCTGCCGGAATCGCCGCGTTATCTCGCGACCCACGGCCGCGGCGACGAAGCCCTCAAGGTGCTCGGCCGCCTCGGCATATCAACGCCGCCGCTGAGCTCGCTGTCTACCGATGCCGCCAGCAACACCAAGAGCGATCCGTTCGGCGTCGTGTTCCGGATGTTCCCGCGTCGCGTCATCGCCGGCATGATCTGCTTCACAGCTTTCTTCGGCGTTGCCATCGGCCTCGGCGCGTGGTTGCCGAACATCATGAACGCAAAGGGATTCACCATTACCAAGTCTCTGCAATACACACTGGCGATGAACTTCGCGGTGCCGTGCGCCAGCATCTTCATGATGTACGCACTCGACAAATGGGGCCGGAAGATCACCTCGATCATTGCCTATATCGGCGCCGCGGTGATGGCGCTGGTGTTCGCTAACGCTACGACCCCGACGCAGTTGATGGTCGCCGGTTTCGTCATGGTGTTCTTCGTCCAGGTCTCGGGTAACGCCATGCAGATCTTTGCGTCCGAGGTCTTTCCGACTAATGCGCGCGCGTCCGGCTTCGGCTGGGCGGCGGGCGTCGGACGCCTGGCGACCGCTTTTATCATGCCGACGATCCTGTGGGTGCAGAGCGGTTACGGTCTGACGACCGTGTTCGTCTGCCTTGCTATCTTGCTGCTGGTCGCGGCGGCTTCGGTGACGCAGCTCGGACCGGAAGCGCGGCAGAAGGGACTCGACGAGGTCGCCGCTCCGACCGGCTGACGGCGGCATGCAACACACGGGCCCGGTTCGGCAGAGGCCGGGCCGGGCCCAAGCATTTTAACGGCTGACCATGACGGTTTCCCAAGAAGCACCGGCGGCGACGCACTCGAAGAACATCCGCTTCCTGTCGCGTTGCGATCAGGGCGGCAAGCCTGACGGCGTGCAGGTGATCGTTCACAAAGGCCACGCCTTTATTGGTCACATGTTCAGCGACGGCTTCTCCGTCGTCGATGTGCGCGACGCGCGCAATCCGAAGACTGTCGCTTTCGTGGCGGCGCCGAAAAACACGCGGTCGCATCATCTCCAGGTGCATGGCGACATCCTGCTAGCCGTCAACGGCCCGAATATTTGGGCCATGCGCCAATATGCGAGCCAGGCCGACTATTACGGCAAATCTCTCGCCGATTCCGTTCAGACCGAGCAGCCATTCGGCGCCGGCCTTCGTGTTTTCGACGTATCGAAGCCGGCCAAGCCGCGCGAGATTGGCTTTCTCTATATGCCCGGCTTCGGCGCGCATCGCATCTGGTGGATCGGCGAGCGCTACGCCTATGTGTCCGTGCACTTCGACGGTTATATCGACCATACCCTTGCCGTCGTCGACGTCTCGAACCCGGAAAAGCCCACGCTCGCCGGCCACTGGTGGCTGCCGGGCATGCATCGCGCCGGTGCCGAAGAAAAGCCTGCCTCATTCAGCAAGCGCACAGCACTGCACCATATGATCACCGCCGGCACGATTGGCTACGCCGCGTGGCGCGACGGCGGCTACACCATCCACGACCTCACCGATCCGGCAAAGCCGAAGCTGCTTGCCCACCGAAACTATTCGCCGCCCTTCGGGGGCGGCGCGCATACGCCGCTGCCGCTACCGGGCCGCCAACTGCTGGTGCTTGCCGACGAGGCGACGTCGACCAATTGCGCGAACGGCCTTGCCTACACTTGGGTGATCGACGTGCGCTCGCCGACAAATCCGATATCGATCGCCACGCTGCCGACGCCGGACGAAGAAGACTTCTGCAAGAAAGGCGCGAAGTTCGGCCCGCATAACCTGCACGAGAACCGGCCGGGCTCGCTGCAGACGGAAGACCTGGTGTTCGCCACCTATCACAATGCCGGTCTGCGCATTTACGACATGCGCGAGCCTTATCAGCCGAAACAGGTCGGCTACTATGTGCCGCCGCCGCCGGAGCGGATCGTCGACCAGCGGCCCAATCCCGCCAAGGTCATCCAGTCCTGCGACGTCTATGTCGACACCAATGGCGTGATGTATATGACCGACACCAATGCCGGCCTCTACATCCTCCAGTATGAAGGCTAACCGATGAAGCAAAAGTTCGGCCGCCTCGCGCTCCATATGTGGACGATCGACACCACGCCGCTGGCGACGGCGCTCGATGCAGCCAAGCAAGGCGGCTTCGATGCCGTCGAATTGCGCCGCGCTGATTTCAAGCGTTGCTTTGACGCCGGTATGAGTAATGGCGAGGTCCTCGACCTCATCCGCAAGAGCGGTATTCCGGTCGGCGTGCTTGGCGTCGAATATGGCTGGCTGTTCGCCACTGGCGACGAGAGCGAGCGTCTGTTCAAGGTCTTCCGCGAATCTTGCGAGAACGCGGTCGCGCTCAAATGCGACACGCTGATGAGCGCACCGGGACAGGTCAACGGTCCGATTCCGAAGGCGATCGAGTACCTCAAGCGCGCCGGCGACATCGCCGGCGAATACGGCCTCAAGCTCGGCATCGAATTCAATTCGCAGCACGACGTGCTCAATAGCCTCGCCGTGCTGACGACCTTGATCGAGGGCGCCAACAAGCCGAACTGCGGCTACCTGATCGACGCCTATCACTTCACGCGCTCTGGCGCCGGCGGCCGCGGCTTCGAGAATGTGCCGGGCGACAAGATTTACTGCTTCCAGTACAGCGACGTGTCGCCCAATCCGGTCACCGGCGTGCGTCGCCCGACCGATCGCCTCGCGCCCGGCAAAGGCATCGTCAAATGGCGCGAGATGCTTGGGCTGCTGTACGAGAAGGGCTACACCGGTTATCTCAGCTACGAGGCGCCGAACCCCGAATTGTGGGCGCGCTCGCCTTATGATGTCGCGCGCGAGGGCGTCGAGCTCACGTGCAAATTGTTGAGGGACGCCGTTCCCAGTTCCGTTGCTTGAGGACGATCATGGCAGAAGACCTTCCGCTTTTTCTCGGACTGAATGACAAGACCGTCACCGACATCCCGAAGACGGTCGAGAAGCAGCGCTACATGACGAGCGTTGCGCCCAAGGCCGCCAATCCCGGCCGCTGGGTCGAGCAGCCGCGCATGCCGATCCCAACCGGCGAACATGCCGTAATCGAATGCCAGGGCAAGATCCATTCGGTCGCCGGCTACGCCAAGCATCGCGTCGATCAGAACTTCCACCAGGTTTACGACCCGGCAAGCGAGAGCTGGTCACTGAAGGCGCCCTTCCCGCACCCGTGCAATCACGTCGCCGGCGTATCGATCGGCAGCAAGGTTTATACGTTTGGCGGCTTCGTCGAGCAAAACCGCTGCCCGCATTCCAAATGTTTCGTCTATGACACCGCCACGGACCAGTGGGCGCCGATCGCGCCACTGTCGCGCCCGCGCGGTGCGATCTCGGCGATCGTGCTCGACGGCAAAATCCACTTGCTCGGCGGCCGCGACGTGCGCTCGGTCGAATGGCACGAGGTCTACGATCCCGCGACCAACAAATATTCCGACCGCGCCAGCATGCGCGGCTCGACCGGCACGCAGCCTTTCGTCGGCCAACGCGACCATATGGGCGTCGCCGTCGTCGACGGGAAAATCCACGCCATCGCCGGGCGCATGGACTCCTATGACTTCAACACCAGCCTGAACGCGGTCTACGACCCGCAGAGCGATTCGTGGTCATTCCGCGCGCCGCTGCCGACCGCGCGCAGCGGGCCGTCATGCGTCTATATCAAGGGCAAGATCGTCGTGTTCGGCGGCGAAGCGACCGGTCGTGTTTTCGGCACAAACGAGATCTACGATCCGAAGGCCGACGCTTGGGAAGCCGGCACGCCGATGGCGATCCCGCGTCACGGGCTGCACGGCTCGACCTGCGCCGTCATCGGCAACATGGTGCACGTGCCGGGCGGCGGTCCGGTGCCGGGCGGCCAGGTGCAAGGCGCCTATCACGACGCCTTCACCTTCGACTAATAAAAATGGCCGCCCGGAACGAGGCGGCCGTTTCCCAATCCATGACGGCTAGCGCGCCGGACGCAGCCTCAGTTCGGCGACGCCGCCCGCAACGTTGAGGCCGGTTTGTCCCTGCACGGACAATGGTTGCAGCGTGATCGTGCGGTCCGACCCGCCGACCAGCGCATTGGCGCCAACGCCGGTACCCACGGTCGCTTCCGCCGTCGCGCCGACATAGTTGCCGGCGAGCGCGCCGACCGGACGGCTGCTCGGCGCGAACACGGCCCATACCATTTCGCCGCCTGACGTCGCGCCGAGATCGAGGCCGAATTTGCTGATGCTGCCGACATAGACCTCACGCGGCCCCGGCGACGCCGGCGTGAACATGCAGGTGAGGTCTTTCTTCGACGTGATGATGATGCCGATGCCTGCGGAGATGTCGCAATTGAGGGTGCCGACCCTTGTCCCGTTATTCTGCGCCATGGACGACGCCGGTAAAGCGAACGCCCCGGCTAGCGCGATCAAAGCAGAAGCGATTTGACGCTTGTGCATATCGAACTCCTCATTTTTCCATCGCGCTCCGAATTATCGGTCAGATGGTGACTAATTACGAGATGCAGCGCCCCGAGGACTTGGGCTGATCCGGGGCGACGAGCGGACTGAACATCGGCTCGCAGCCATCCGGCGCAAAAATCTCTTTCTTCGTCATCGGGCGCGTGCCGACAGAGCCGCGCATGTCTAGCCTATCACCTTTGTGTGTACGGTCGACATGCTGGATGACGGGGCCGCCCTCCGGCATCGGACGCGCACCAACGGCAATGTCGAGACCAGCAACGGTCGAGAGCCCCATGGCCGCGACCGCCAGCAGACCGATCACCAAATAACCGAAAAACTCGCGCATCGCCGCCGTTTCTAGCGCCATCGACAGTTCGAGCAATGGCGCTCTTCATGATCTCAAGACGTAACGGCGGGACAGGCAAAACGTTCCACGCCTAGCGCGCGGCGAGAACCTGACTTGCGGGAATAACGATGCGGCAATGCAAGCCATCCGGCTCAAAGTCGAGATCGACTTTAGCATCGAGCGAGCGCTCGAGATTGCGCTCGATCACCAGGCTGCCGAAGCCGCGCTTGTGCCTTGGTTTCAACTTGGGGCCGAATTGTTCGAGCCAATTTATCTCAATTGCGTTGTCGCCGCCGTCACACTTTCCCCAGCGGATCGAGACGCGCCCCTCCGGCACCGACAGCGCGCCAAATGTCTTCGCGTTGACGGCAAGCTCGTGAAGGGCAAGGCCGAGATTCTGCGCAGCCTCCGGCTTGAGTGCGACGTCAGGACCTTCGGCGGCGACCTGACCGTCGGCCCCGAGTTGCGACCGGACCAGTTCGCCAAGCGAAGCTCCATACCAGCTCTCGCGCACCAGAAGATCGTGCGAGGCCGCAAGCGCCTGGAGCCGGGCGGCAAATTGCGACAGAAATGCGTCTGTCGAGCCGGCGTAACGAGCGGTCTGCCGCGCCATGGCCTGGATAACCGCGAGCAGATTTTTCGAACGGTGCGTCAACTCGCGTAGCAGGAGCCGCAAATGCGCCTCGCCTTCCCGGCGTTCCGTCACGTCGACCGAAGCGCAGGTAAGGCCGACGACGGCGCCCGCCCCATCGCGCAGCGGCTCGATATGCAGATCGTACCAGCGCATGGTCGGCCCCTCGTTCAGCGCAAACTCACCATGCTTAGGTTGGCCGCTCGAAAGCGCGTCGCGCTTTAAGGCAACAATTGGCGCACCGCCATCGGCGGGCAGGATTTCTTCGTCGGTATGGCCGAGGATTTTGTCGACCGAACGGCCGAACATCGCGTTGCTGACTGAGGTGTACCGCAAGTCCCGATCCTGCGCGTAGACGGTCACCTGCGAGCCGCGCAGTGCCGCTTCGTAGCGGGCATAGCGAGACCGCAATTCGTTGAGTTCGCGATCCTGGGCGGCGAGCCTGTCCCGCAGTTCTTGTTCGAATTTTTCCTCGCCTGACATCACGCTCGCCCTGGTAACTGCAACTTGCCGGCCAGACGAGAATGAACACGCCGCCGGCGCGCCATGTCAACGAAATCCATCGCTGGCACAAACGTTTAAACGTCAGATGAGCACAACTGTTCGACGGCGGGCGAAGCAGCTGTGCACACCGAACGCGGAACTTTTTATCTCATTGCCGCGTTTTCCGGGCAAAAAGCATCAAAATTCTTGAGAGGGACAAGAATGACCACGCGTACAGCCAAATCCGCCGCGGCCGAGGAAATCGCGGCGATTGAAGATCTGATGAGCGACCTCGAGAAGCGGCTGCGCCGGCTATCCGGAACGGCACGAAATGAGACGTCGGGCGCTGCGGGTGACGTGCGCGATTTTGTCAGTGAAGCGCTCGATCGCGTCATGGACCGGGTGCGCGCCAGCGCCTCGGACGTGACCTCCTCGGTGGCCGATGAGGCTTCCCGGCTCAGTACCGATGCATTCAAGAACCTCACCAACGAGGTCGAACAGCGGCCCATAGTGATGCTGGCGGTTGCCGCCGGCATTGGGTTTCTCGCGGGCCTTGCTAACTGGCGTTAGCGCCATGCGCCTCGATCAGATCGTCGTTGCGGCCGCCGATCACGTTGTCGGGCGGCTGCTTCGACGTGTGCCTCTCATGCTTGTGATGGCGGCCTGCGCCATCGTGGCCCTCTATCATTTCACCGTTGCCGGAAACATGTCGCTCGCCGAGCAGTATGGCGATCTGTACGCGCAGCTTATCGTCGGCGGGATCTACGCGGCTTTGGCGCTGATCTTGTTCGGCGTGGCGTGGGCGATGAAAGGCCGGCCTGCAAGGGTTCCGTCCGCGCCGGCGCTCGCAAGCCAGCGTGAGATGCAGATCGTCATGCTCGTCGAGGCGGTGATGCTGGGCTACACGCTGGCCAAAAAGCATCAGCGGGTCGGCTAATTCGACCGTCTTTCCCGCCACTTAACGATTGGCGCGGAGCGATGGACAATTTCTAAGGTATATCATAAGCTTAAATGGTTAATAGTTGCCCTCTGAACGAGGCCGTTTCCGGCTAGAGGTTTGTCATGCGTCCCATTCAATCTGTCCTGCTGCCGCTGGTCCTCCTAGTTGCCTCCGCCGCGACAGCCGCCGCGCAGAATGTCTGCGTGCACGGAGCTGACGGTGGGATCGTCTGCGGGCCGGTCGCGAACTCCGGCGGCAATGGTCCCGGCGCCGGCCCTGGCGGCGGTCCAAATCCCTGGGACAAGCCGGCCCAGAACTTCCGGCCGAGCGACCGCCCCGGACCGTTTGTCGAGCGCCGGCCGCTGCCCCGGCGTGCCGTGCACGAGGCCGGAAGACGGCCGCCGCCGAGACAGGCCTATCGCGAGCCTCCACCGTCGCGCGACTTCGAGCGGCGTCCACCGCCGCGGCAGGCTGGGCGTGAGGATATGCGCCGGCGCTATTCCGAACGCGACTTCCGTCAGCCTCCACCGCCTCCGCAGACCGACCGCATGCGCACAGCGCGTTACCCTGCGCGCTATCCCGACATGCAGCAGCGCCGTTATGACGACGGGCCGGGACGGGCAGGCATGATCGATCCGCGCTACGAAGCGCGTCTGCGCGAGCTCGAGCGTGAAATACGCGAATTGCGCGGCGAGCGCGATCGCTATGCCCTGCCGCCGCCACCGCGCGCGCCGAGGCACACTGATCGCTACACGGCGAACGACTAGACGCTTATTGTCAAAGGAAGCCGAGATCGGCGGCGGGCTTAGCTCGCCCGCCGCTCGCGCCGTTTGGCGTTGCGTTCGAAAAACAGCGCCTGGCTCAGCACCGCCGACACGGTCGCCGGCTGAAATGGCTTGGCGATGAGGAAGGCCGGCTCGGGCCGCTCACCGGTCAAAAAGCGCTCCGGATAGGCAGTGATGAACACCACCGGCACCTGGAAAGACGTGAGCATTTCATTGACCGCGTCGAGACCCGACGAGCCGTCTGCCAATTGAATATCGGCAAGGATGATACCCGGCCGTTTCTTCTTGGCGAGATGGACTGCTTCGCGATGCGTGCGCGCGACGCCGAGCACGTGATGGCCGAGACTTTCGACCAGCGCCTCAAGGTCGAGCGCGATGAAGGTCTCGTCCTCGATGATCAGAACGTCAGTTGCAATCTCGGCCGCGAGCTCGCGGCCGGACTCTTCGACCAGTTCGCGCAACTTCGGCACGTCGACGTCGAGCACCTTGGCCGCGTCGTCCTCCGACAATCCTTCGAGCGCGACGAGTAAGAAAGCCTGCCGCGGCATCGGCGCGATCTGCGCGAGATGCCGCTCGACGGGCTGCTTGAGGTCGATCGGCCCGCCGGGTTTGCCGTTCAGCGGCACTGAATTCCAAATCTTCGTGAACAGCCGATAAAGCGCGATGCGCGTCGAGGAGCCGGTCTCGAGAATTTTCGGATCCTGCACGACCGCTTCGAGCGTCTCGGCCACATAAGCGTCGCCGGCCTGCTGGCTGCCGGCGAGCGCGCGGGCATAACGCCGCAGATACGGCAAGTGTTGTGCAACTGCTTGAGATGTCGACAGGAACCCCTCCCGAAACGATGCAAATCGTGGCGAAGCAGGTCTGACCCCCCGAAAGATTCGCTCAACCTTAGCCCACTCAACGCTGGTATTTGCAAAAAGTTCCCAATCAGCGGAACCATATGGTCCGGCTTGGGTTTCATGAACAAATAGGGGACTCCGCACCCGGGCCGGGAAGGATCCGGGAATGAGGTTTTGGGACTGACAATGAACGAACGAAAGCCCGTGGGGCAGCAGAGAACTATGGAAACGGCGGCGACCAATCGCAGCAAAAAGGGCACCCCGAAGCCCGCGAAACTGAGCCGGGAAGTTCAAGCCCGGCTCGGCCAGCAGTTGCGCGCAATGTACGACGACGTGGTGTCGCAGGGCGTACCAGATCGCTTCTCGGACCTGCTCAACCGCATCAACGGTGGTGGAAACAAGGACAAGCAGTGATGGCCATGGACGAGTCCGTCCGCAAAGCCGTTCTCGGCGCTGTACCGAGTCTCCGCGCATTCGCCATTTCGCTGTGCGGCAACGTCGACCGCGCGGACGATCTGGTGCAAGAGACGCTTTTGCGTGCGCTCGCCAACATTGATTCATTTCAGCCTGGCACCAATATGTCGGCATGGCTGTTCACCATTCTGCGCAACCATTTCCGTTCCGAGTATCGCAAGCGGCGGCGCGAGGTGGAGGATGGAGAAGGCCGCTATGCCGAGACGCTGAAGTCTCAGCCGGACCAGATCGGACAGGTCGAATTCCGGGAATTCCGCGAGGCGCTGGCGCAGTTGCCATCCGACCAACGCGAAGCCCTGGTGCTCGTCGGTGCATCAGGTTTCTCCTACGAAGAGGCAGCTCACATCTGCGATTGCGCAGTCGGCACCATCAAGTCGCGCGTCAATCGAGCCCGCACACGGCTCGCCGAGCTGATGGGCATCGAGAGCACCGAAGAGTTCGGACCCGACCAGCAGACCCGCGCGGTGCTGGCGAGCGGAGAGTAACCAAATCCTTACCTAAAACGAAAAGAGGCCGCCGATTTTCCAGCGGCCTTTCTCGTCGCCCACACGTGACCAAGTCTACTTCAGCTGGGTCGAAACGTTCGTGAAGGTGGTATTCAGGTTGGTGCCGAGGCCGTTAACCGCCGCAATGATGGCGATCGAAATGCCGGCCGCGATGAGGCCGTATTCGATGGCGGTGGCGCCCCTCTCGTCCTTCAGGAAAGAAACAAACTTCCGCATAACCGAACTCCGCTTGTTGCCTCCCCCTTACGCCGCACCGGAATACCCGGTGATCTTCTAAGGCCGGATTTCGGGTTCCACTAAGCTTTGCGTCGGATTTCGATAAAATTGATTTCGATTCGCGAAGCGGCGGAACCGGTTTGTGGGGTCCAAGTTCTTCCGATAATGCAGTACGTTGTCTATTTCGCGGTCGTTATGCCGCTATTGGTCGCTTGGTTGTTCTGGACCTCCGCGACCGCGGTGCCCCCACCGAGCGGCTCGCCGCTTTTCCACGCTTTCGACGAAGATTTGCACCAGGCAGCCGTGCTCAAGGAGCGGGCGATCGCCGACCTCGACGCCGCGCAGACCGGGCCGCGCTTTACGACCGGCGCCGCTTCTGCTCCGCCTCGTCCCATGCAAACAGCGCCTGATAGTCGGGGACAAAACCGAGCCCCTTCTGCGCGTCCGACGATTGCACCGTCTGCGAGGTGACGACATCGACCAGCGCCGGCGCATTGGCGAGCGCGCGCTTGAGCGCGGGTGCGAGATCCTCAGCCTTTTCGACGCGCTCGCCGTGCAGGCCGAAGGCGCGTGCCATCGCCGCATAGTCGGAGTGCCGCAGCGTCGTGCCGACGACGCGGCCGCCATAGTTCATTTCCTGATCGAGTCGTTCGATATTCCAGGCAGCATTATTGGAAACGACGAACACGCATTTCGCGCCGTGGCGCACTGCGGTGTCGATCTCCATGGCATTGATGCCGAAGGCGCCGTCGCCATTGACGGACACCACCTGCCGTCCCGGCATGGCAAGTGACGCGGCAACCGCAAAAGGCACGCCGACGCCGAGGCAACCGAACGCGCCCGCGTCCATATAAGTCTTCGCCTGCAGGCCCGTTCGCGCAAAGCTCAGGAGATCGCCGCCGTCGGCGATGGCGACGTAGTTGGGATCGACCAGACCGGCGAGCGCATCGAAGATCAGGCGCGGATGAATCTTGCCGTCATCACCCGTCGCAGGGCCAGGATTGGCAGCGGCTTTTGCCATGCGCTCACGGTTGCGTTTGCGCATACCCTCAGCCCAAGGCTTGTCGAGCGCGCTTTCGCGATTGCCGGCCGCCGCCGCCATGGCGTCGAGCGCAAGCGCAGGCGTCGCCAGAAGTTCAGGCTCGCCGCGCCTGTTGTCGATGAGTTCGCCCGGATTGTCGGCCAAGCGGATGAACCGTGCGTTTGGAAACACGGCCGGCGACCCATAGCCGACCTGATAGTCGAGCTTGCGGCCGATCAACAGCACGACGTCCGCGTCGGTCATGGCGGCAGCGCGCATTGCCGGGATGGACGAAGGATGCTCTGCCGGTACGAGGCCGCGGCTCTCTTGGGTGTCGAGATAGAGCGCGCCGGTCGCATCGAGCAGGCGCGTAATCGCTGGCCCGGCGCCGCGCCCGCCGCGTCCTGTGAGGACCAGCGGCCGTTTGGCGCCCCAAAACACATCGACCGCTTCCGCAATCGCCTTCGGATCGGGCTGGATCGACCGCGGCGGCTTCGGCTCCATCCATTCATCCAACACCAATTGGGCGGGGACGCGCGTCCGCAGCACGTCGGTCGGAATTTCCAGATAGACCGGCCCAGGTTCCCCGGAATCGCCCATGGCGCGGGCAACCGCCTCGTCGAACTCACGGATCGCCTGGTCGGCGACGCGCAACGTGCGTGACGTTCGCGTCACCGGGCGCAGCAGATCGACATGCGGAATGTCCTGCAGCGGTCCCATATTGGCCTGCGGCCGGGAGGTGCAACCGCCGATCAGAAGAACCGGCGCGCGCGCGAGCGACGCATTCGCTATTGCGGTTACAGTATTGGTCACGCCGGGTCCGGCGGTGACCATGGTGACGCCGAAGTTGCCGCGCAGCTCGGCATCAGCATGCGCCATGTGGACGGCGGCGCCCTCGTCGCGCACGTCGATGATGCGGATGCCCTGGCGGTGGATGTGGTCCCAGATCGGCTGGATGTGACCGCCCTGGAGGCCGAAGACGCGGTCAATGCCGCGCGACTTCAGGAATCGCGCAATCCATGCCGCACATGAGAACTCGTCGCTGTTGAGGTCCTGCGTCATCGCTTGCCCTCGCTATGCCGTGTGCGCAACACGCGGTGAAGGATTTTTCCCGTCGCCGTCCGCGGCATGGCGGCCTCCGCGATGAAGGACACCGACCGCGGCCGCTTATAACCGGCGATACGATCCTTGCACCAATCGAGGATTTCCAATTCGCTTAGTGCCTCGCCGTCACGCGCGATGACGACTGCATGCACGCGTTCGCCCCATTTCTCGTCGGCAACACCGATGACCGCGACATCTTTTATTTTTGGATGACCGCCGAGCAGGGATTCCACCTCGGATGGATAAATGTTTTCGCCACCGGAGATGATCATGTTGCTCTTGCGGTCGACCAGATAAATGTATCCTTCGGCATCGCGGCGACCGAGATCGCCGACGGTGCAGTAATCGCCGCGGAACGCCTCCGCCGTTTTCTCAGGCAATTTCCAGTAGCCGTCGAAAGTATATGCGTTGCAGGAGTAGAGCTCCCCAGCTTCGCCGTCGGGGACGTCGTTGCCGGACGGATCAAGCAGTCGGATCGGCCGCGAGCCGACGCATTCGCGTCCGACAGAGCCGAGCTTGGTGAACTGCTCGTCGGGATGCAGCATGGTGACCCAACCGGCCTCGGTCGAACCGTAGAGCTCGAACAGACCGGTATTCTTGAAATATTCCATGATCGCGAGCTTGGTGTCGCGGCGCGCCGGCGCTGACGAAATCATCAGCTTGGTCACGGCGTCAACATTGTAGCGAGAGCGCGTGGCCGCCGGCAGGCTAAGCATCATGATGTAATGTGTCGGCACCAGCGAGGTGAAGGTCGAGCCGCCTTCGGCCAGCGTGCGCACGAGATGTTCGGGATCGAAGCTCTTGCGGTTATAGATCGTGCAAGCGGCACCGAGATAGCTAAAGGCGCCGAAGAAGTAGAGCGAATTGGCATGGCACATCGGCATGACAAGCAGCGCGCTGTCCCGGGAGCTCAGATTGAGCTCGATGTCAGTCACGAGCGAGAGCAGCGCGCCTTTCGTGTGGCTGCGGATCGCGCCTTTCGGCTTGCCTGTCGTGCCGGAGGTGTACATCAGCGTCCAGGGGTCGCTGCCGGAAACCGCTGCGTCGGGAACCGAGTCTCGGGCACTCGCGATCAGGTCTTCGTAAGCACGAAAGCCCGCCGGACAACGGCTGCCGAAGGCAATGAAATTCGTCCCAGGGACCGGAAGATCGCCGCGCACCGGATCGACCGCGTCGATCAGTTCGTCTTGGACGATGAGCGCGCGCGCCTCGCAGTTCTGAACAATGTAACTGATCTCCGCACCGACAAGACGGAAGTTGATCGGCACCGCGACAAGACCGGCGAGCGCCGTCGCGCAATAGATTTCCATCCACTCGAGGCAGTTGTAGGCGAGCACGCACACTCGGTCGCCTTTAACGAGGCCGATGCCGAGCAACGCGTTGGCGAGACGGCAGGACCGCTTGTGCCATTCGCGAAAGGTGAGCTGCCGGTCGAGATCCCGGGCGCCGATCTTGTCGGGGCTCTGGCGCGCGTGGAGCGCCAGAACCTCGCCGACATGCGCCAACTCAGTCATTTCTCACAATCCCGGCCGAATTAACGCTTTAACCACAACGCAATCTCTTATGAGCGATCTAGGCACGCAAGGCCGAAGACCACCCGGTCCTATGGTAGTTTTTTACCCGGTTCGGTACGAGTTGGTATAGCGCGCGTGGGGTCATGGTTCGGCTTGGCTATTCCGTGTGGGGCGCCGTGCTCGGCATGCTGTTCGCGCTCGGCGTCACAGCCCCGGCGTGTGCCGCCAAGAGGGCACCGGAGCGCGCAGGCTACTTTCTCGAGTTTCGCAGCCGGCCCGGCTACCTGTTCGGCCACAGCTATATCGTGTACGGCCGGCTCAATGAGCGCGGCAAGCCGTACGACACTCACCTCGCCGGCATTTATCCGACTGACGGCCAGGCCGGGCTGATCATGGGCTCCTTGCTGCCCGTGCGCGCCTCGGTGCGCGGCGTCGAGGACGACTACAAGGAACGGCCGAGCAACGCCTACCGGCGCAGGCTCACCGCCGCTCAATACGCACGGCTGGTGCATCTCGTGAATGGCCTGAAGCGAAGCGAGAGGGAATGGGACCTGCTGTTCAAGAACTGCAACGACTTCTCGATCGCCGTGGCCAAGGGCATGGATATGACGGCGCCGCCGTCCTGGCTGACGCCGAAATATTTCGTGGACGGGCTGCGGCTGCTCAACGGCGACTGAGCCGCGGCGCTATTGTCTCGCGTTACGGATTCGTGCTGAGTTCGCGCGCAACGCACTTATGAATCATACGGAATAGCCGCGCGCGCTGTTCCGCTGGCTTGGCTTTATGGAAATCTACCTCCCGGTCGCTCAGCTCGCCGTCAATTCCTTCGTGTTGCTGGGCATCGGCCTCGCGGTCGGCTTCCTGTCGGGCATGCTCGGGGTGAGCGGCGGGTTCATCACGACGCCCCTCCTGATCTTCTACGGCATCCCGTCCGGCATCGCGGTGGCGAGCCAGGCGAGCCCGGTCGCAGCCGCGGCGCTGGTCGGCGCCATCCGCCAAGGCGGCAAGAAGTCGGTCGATTACAAAATGGGGCTGTGGCTCCTGTTCGGCGGCCTAATGGGCTCGGCAATCGGCGTCGCGATCTTCCGTGTGCTGCAGAAAGTCGGGCAGATCGATTTCACGATCAAGATCAGTTACCTCATCCTGCTCGGCACCATCGGCGCGCTGATGCTGATCGAAAGCGTCCGTGCCATCCGTGCCGCCCGCAAGGGCATCCGCGTTGATCGCCGCCCCGGCCAACACACCTGGATTCACCGCCTGCCTTTCAAGATGCGGTTCTACCGCTCGGCGCTCTACATCAGCGTCATCCCCGTTATCGTGCTCGGCCTCCTGGTCGGCATGATGACAGCGGTCCTCGGCACCGGTGGCGCTTTCATCCTGATCCCCGCAAAAGTGTATCTGCTGCGGATGCGCACATCGCTCGCCATCGGCACCTCGCAGTTCCAGATGTTCATCGTCGCCTGCATGGCAACCGTGCTGCACAGCGCGGTCGACCATACTGTCGACATCGTCCTTGCCCTAATCCTCGTGATCGGCGGCGTGGTCGGCGCGCAATTCGGCGTTCGCGCGGGCTCGCGGCTGCGGGCGGAGGAGTTGCGCACGGCGCTCGCTGTGCTGATCATCGCGATCGCAGTCCGCCTGTTCTTTGAACTGGTGCTGACGCCGTCCGACTTGTTCTCGGTCATCACCGCCCAGAATTGACGCCGAAAAAAGAGGCCCCGCGCGGCGCCGGCCGCAGGGAGCTCTTTCGGTGCGAACGCTTTACGCGCTATGCGAACGCTACGGTACTGTCGGCGAGCGGCCTCGCACCAGGCCGGTTATCGCCGAAATGGCGAACAGAACAATCGCCACGAAGAACACGATCTTGTCGGCCTCGACCGCCACACCCGATTTCAACGCGCGGCGAGACGCCGCCTCGGGGGGAAACGCGAACAAACGACATGTGTTCCGACCGTGACACCGTCCTGCGTTAAGGTTCTAAAAAACAAAAACATTTTCAGGCAGTTGTCGGGGACAAAACCGGCTATTATGGAAACTTGCGCAAACGTCCATCGTTCACACCGTAGCGTTAGGAGTTGGCGTCCATGGCACCGCGGCCGAACTGGAAGGGTTACCTGAAGCTCTCGCTCGTCTCCTGCCCCATCGCGCTCTACCCCGCGACGTCGACCAGTCAGCGCATCCGCTTCAACATCATCAACCGCGAAACCGGCAACCGCATCCGCAATGAGGTTGTCGACGCCGAGACCGGCGATCCTGTGCCGCAGGAAGAGCGCGTCAAGGGTTACGAGTACGAGAAGGGCGAATACGTCCTCGTCGAGGATGACGAGCTCGACAACGTCGCCCTCGAAAGCACCCATACCATCGACATCGAGGAATTCGTGCCGATGTCGGAGGTCGATCGCATCTTTCTCGACGAGTCCTACTACATCGTGCCGCAGGACGAGATGGGTCAGGAGGCCTTCGCCGTCATCCGCGAGGCAATGAAGAAGGATGACCTCGTCGGCCTTGCGCGCGTCGTGATCTACCGTCGCGAGCACTTGTTACTGCTCGCGCCGCGCGGCAAGGGCATGATGGCGACGACCCTGCGCTACAAAACCGAAGTTCGCGCCGAGAAGAACTATTTCGACGAGATCGAGAACGTCAAAGTCGCACCCGACATGCTCAACCTCGCGATCCAGATCCTGGACAGCAAGAAGGGCAGGTTCGACCCTTCGAAGTTCGAGGATCGCTACGAGAACGCGCTGATGGAGCTGGTCAAGGCCAAGCGCGCCGGCAAGAAGCCCCCGACGGTCTCGGAGGCGCGGCCCAGCAATGTCATTAACCTCATGGACGCACTGCGCAAGAGTGCCCGCAGCGGCGAAGGCGGAAAGCGCACGGCGGCGCGCAAGACCGATGGCCGCAAGCGCGCGGCCCCCAAGCGTAAGGTCCGGCGCGCAAGCTGATGGGTGAACGATGGCTTTGCTCGGCCGCTATCATGCCAAGAGGCGTTTCGGCGTCACGGCTGAGCCCCGCGGCAGGATCGCGCGACGCAAGGGCAACACCTACGTCATCCAGAAGCACGACGCGACCCGCCTGCACTATGACCTGAGGCTCCAGCTCGATGGCGTAATGAAAAGCTGGGCCGTGACGCGTGGCCCAAGTCTGGTGCCTGGCGAGAAACGCCTCGCCGTCGAGGTCGAAGACCACCCTCTCGACTACAACAAGTTCGAAGGCACGATCCCGAAAGGCGAATATGGCGGCGGCACCGTCATGGTGTGGGACCGCGGCGCCTGGGCGGCCGACGGCGACCCACATTACGGCCTCGCCAAGGGTCACCTCGCCTTCCATCTCAACGGCGAGAAGCTACATGGTGGCTGGCACCTTGTACGCATGCGGCGGAGACCGGGCGAGAAGCGCAACAATTGGCTGCTCATCAAGCAGCACGACGATGCGGCCCGCACCGAAGCGGACAAGGATATCCTCGAGGAGAAGCCGCTGTCGGTAAAGACTGGCCGAACGCTCGACGAGATCGCTCAGCACAAGCGCAAGGCTAAGACCAAAGCTAAATCGAGGCGCACGGCCGCCAAGCGCATCAAACGCAAGGCGAAGCGAGCCAAGCGCCGATGAGCCGCAAGCCGAAGAAGAAGCGCACGGCCAAACGCAAACGTCCGGCCAGCCTGCAATTGACGTGCAAGACGCCGACTTTGAAAAGCAAAGCCGCAAAATCCGTGCACGTCCCGCACGAGGACTTGCCGTCCTTCATCGAGCCCGCGCTGGCGACGCTCGTCGACAAGGCTCCGGAAGCGGCACGGTTCATTCACGAAATCAAATTCGACGGCTATCGCGTTCAAGCGCGGCTCGACGGCCGCAAGGTCAAGCTCCTCACGCGCAAGGGTCTCGATTGGACCGACAAGTTCCCGACCGTTGCCGACACTGTCGCCAAACTGCCCGCTGACGCAGCACTACTGGACGGCGAATTGGTGTCTGAGGACAAAGATGGCATTTCGCGATTTTCACTGCTTCAGGAAGACCTGAAGAATCGGCGCCATGACCGCATGGTCTATTACGTCTTCGATCTCCTTCATTGCGACGGCGCCAATCTACGCCCGCTTCCACTGACCGAGCGAAAGGCCCGGCTTGGGCGGCTGCTGTCCCGCGCACGCGGTGCCGTTCGCCTGAGCGAGTCGCTGACCGAGCGAGGGCCGGTCCTGCTTAAGCAGGCCTGCAAGATAGGGCTCGAGGGCATCGTCTCGAAGGTTGCCGACGCGCCCTATCGCTCCGGCCGCAGTCATGAATGGCTCAAGGCCAAGTGTTCCGACCGGCAGGAATTCGTGGTGGCCGGTTTTACGCCGTCGACTGCCGATGCCCATGCGGTCGGCGCGCTGGTGCTCGGCGTCTATAAGCGCGGCAAGCTGCAATATGCCGGCCGCACCGGCACCGGTTTCACGCACGAGGTCGCACGCGATCTCTTCCGCACGCTCAAGACGCGCCAGCGCAAGGAATCGCCGCTCGAGCCCGTGCCGAAGGAAGAGCGCGGGCGGCGCGGACCGATCTGGGTTGAGCCCAAGATGGTGGTCGAGGTCGACTTCCACGGCTGGACGCATGGTGACCGCGTACGGCAAGCCTCGTTCCAGGGCGTGCGCGAGGACAAGCCTGCGAGGCTCGTCGTTCGGGAGAAGGCGTAATGGCCAACACCCGCGCAAGCCTCGCCCAACGCCGCGCCGCGCGTGGCAGCAAGGCTGCCGCCATGTTCGGCGCGGTCAGGTTGACTCATCCCGATCGCGTCTACTGGGACGATGTCGGCGTCACCAAACTCGACGTTGCCGAGTACTACAAGAAGATCTGGAAATGGATGCGCCCGCACGCCACCGGGCGCGTCATTGCCGTGGTGCGCTGTCCCGAAGGCGCGAGCGGCCAATGCTTCTTCCAAAAGCATGCCCGCGCCGGCATTCCGACCGAATTTCTGCATCTGGTCACCGAAAAAGGCGACAAGGTCATCTCGATCGACGGCCTCGACGGGCTGATCGCGCTGGTGCAAGGCGGCGCGCTCGAAATCCACGTCCGCGGCTCGAGCATCGACAATCTTGGCAGTGCCGACCGGCTTGTCTTCGACCTCGACCCCGGCCCCGGCTTGAAGCTGCCCGATGTGATCTCGGCCGCGCGTGACGTGCGGGCGCGACTTGAGCGCGTCAAGCTCAAGAGCTTCGTCAAGACCACGGGCGGCAAGGGGCTGCACGTGGTCGTGCCGATCAAACCGGCGCCATGGGACGTCGCCAAGGAGTTCTGCCACACCGTCGCGCTCAGCATGGAGAAGGACGAGCCCGACCTCTATTTATCGACCGCAACCAAGGCGCGGCGCAACAATCGAATCTTCATCGACTATCTGCGCAACAGTACCGAAGCGACCGCGATCGCCCCCTACTCCACCCGCGCCCGGCCCGGCGCGCCGGTGGCGATGCCGATCGACTGGTCCGAACTCGGCTTGCTCAAAGCGGCGAACCAATACACGGTGCAGAACGCCATGACGCGCATGGGCAAGCTGCGCAAAGACCCATGGGCCACAATGGGCCGCATCAAGCAGGCGCTGCCGAAATTCAAATAGGCTTTTCTTGCGCCGCTTTTCCGCGGCGGTGGAACAGTGGAACCGCCGAGGCATTTATTCGGCGCAGGTTCCAACTGCCGGGCTCTCCCCCTATGACGTCAAAGACGACGACACGAGTCGTATCGACCGGCGACACCAGGACGCTCGCTGGTCGTTTCGCGACATTTGCGCAAGCGACCTCGTTGTGGACATAGCATCCTTACGCCTTCTTGCTTGCGGTGCTGGTGGTGCTGGCCTGGGTCGTTACCGGGCCGATGTTCAACTACAGCGACACGTGGCAGCTGGTGATCAACACTGGCACGACAATTGTCACCTTCCTCATGGTCTTCCTCATCCAGAACACGCAGAACCGCGACACGCTAGCGATTCAACTTAAGCTGTCCGAACTCGTGCTGGCGATGAAAGGCGCGGACAATCAGTTCGCCGCCATCGAAAATCTGACCGATGAAGAGCTACGAGAATTGCACGAGGAGTGCCGTCAGCGCGCCGACATGACGGCGTCGCATATTGAGCGGCGTCGCACACCGCCACGCGCGGGCGCGCATCGGGCGACCGCGCACAAGGGAGCCACACATAGCCGCCGCTTATCTCGCCAGCGCAACAAGCCGTAACCCGCAGACCGAGCGGAACAAAGTTTCCACGTTGTCGTTAACCGCGCGAGTTAACCGCCGCACGAGACCGCGGTGGTATGCGATGTCGCCCGTTGCAGAGATGCGCGGGCGCAGCAAGGGCGACGTCGATGCCGAACTTTTTTCAAGCGGTGCGGATGGGAGCGATCGTAGGCTTCGGCCTAGCTGCGTGGCTCGCGGGCGGCAGCGCGTTCGCAGAGGACGCGAAGAGGCCGCTTACTACAGCGATGACTACAAGGGCGTCACCGCCTCTGGCGTGCAATACGACCCGCTGAAGTTCACCTGTGCGCACCGCACGCTGCCGTTCGACACCAAGTTACGCGTCACCGACATGAGAACCCAGCGAAGCGTCGTCGTCGTGGTCAACGACCGCGGGCCGTTCAACACAGGCCGCGTGCTCGACCTCTCGAAAGCCGCCGCAAAGGCCTTGACCGGACGCGGCCTGATCAAGGTCACCGCCACGGTCGAATAGGCGGGCCTTGCCGGTTTCGGTATAGTGACGTCCTTCCTTCTTGCCACTCCAGGTCACACCATGCCCCAAAAGCGCCCAGCGCCCCGCCTTGCCATGCTCGAAGAGTCGCACCTGAATGAGGCGCAGCGTGCGCTGCTTGCCTCGCTGCGCGCCGGTCCCCGGGGCAAGTCCATCAGACCTCGTGGGCCCTTCGCAGTCTGGATGCATGCCCCGGAGCTCGGCCAGTTGGCACAGTCGCTTGGCGCGCACTGCCGCTACAACAAGGCGGTGCCGCCGCGTCTGTCGGAATTCGCCATCCTGTGCACGGCACGGATCTGGCGCGCGCAGTACGAGTGGTACGCGCATGAGCCGATGGCGGCAAAGGCGGGCGTCAAGGCGAAGACCATCGCCGACGTGCGCGCCGGGCGCGAGCCGAAGTCGGCGCCCAAGGATGAGCGCGCGATCTATGCCTTCGTGCAGGAGCTCTACAAGACACGGCGCGTCAGCGACCGCACCTACAAGCGCCTGCATGCCCTGATTGGGGATGAGGCGGCCGTCGAGCTTGTCGGCATCCTGGGCTACTACGCCCTGATCTCGATGACGCTCAACGTGTTCCGCATGATGCCGCCGGCCGAGGCCAAGCTCGTCTTCCCCGAGGCGTAGGCGGCGCTACTTCATCTGCATGCCGCCCATGCCCGGCGTGCTGCTGCCGCTGTGCATGGCGCCAATTCCCTCTACCGCGAAGTCGACATCGACCTTCCCGGCCTTCTCGAATTGCAGCGTCGCCTTGAAGTGCTGGCCCTGCGTCAGCGGCTGGTTCATGCCCATCAGCATCACGTGGTAGCCGTTAGGCGCAAGCGTGACGGACTGGCCCGGCTTGATCACGATACCACCTTCGACGGGGCGCATCTTCATCACACCATTGTCCATCTTCATCTCATGCACCTCGAACCGGCTCGCCACCGCCGTCGAACCGCCGGTCAGGCGGTCTGGCACGGTGCCAGTGTTGGTGATTGTCATGTAGACGCCGCCAACGCTTGCACCTTTCGGCGTGGCGCGCGCCCATGGCGCAGAAATTTTCAGCGAACCGACAGTGACTTCGGCAGCCTGAGCGGGTAACGCCGCGAGACAAAGTACCGTGGCGAAAACGGCTGTAAACTTCATTCAGGGGCTCATAATTCCGCACGGCGTGTGCTCGTCGCGCTCAATCTAGGCAGAATTGGGAACCTCGTCCAACCGCACATTTACCGCGGTTGTCAGCGGGACTGCGCACCCGTTTATGCTGTGCTATATTTTAACAATGACCCCCCTGTGGTCTTCCACCGACGGCGAACACCGGGTGCTGCCGTTCCGGCGCGGCAAGGGCGGCGCGCCTCCGCTGCGAACGGTGGACGACCTTGCCAAATACTCGCGCCATGCCGAGCCCGACGACTATCGCCACCGTATGATGGTGAACGCCCTAGCATTCCTTTTCGTGGCCTGCCTGATCGGCGCTGGGCTGTGGATCGCCGAAAGCATGGCCGAGTTGCGCCACAAGGAGGATTGCGTGCTGTCCGGGCGCGTCAATTGCGCGCCGATCACGGTCGACAAGGCCCGATTTTAACCGCGAGAAGGCGTTTTCCCCTTCAAATCCGGGCCGGCATTGAACTCGCCCCCCCGCTTCGGTATACGGGCAACCACCGTGCGCCGGTAAAAGGCACCGGACCCGGGGGCATCCCGCCAATGTTCCGCACGCCGGCCCGCGATTGCCAGAACTCCCAGTCCATCAGAGAGTTACCGATGTCTTCGACGTTCGACACCATTGCCAATATTATCGCTGAGACGTGCGACATTCCGCGCGAGTCAATCAAACCCGAGAGCCACGCGATCAACGACCTCGGCATCGATAGCCTCGACTTCCTCGACATCGCATTCGCCATCGACAAGGCCTTCGGCATCAAGCTGCCGCTTGAGCAGTGGACACAGGAAGTCAACGACGGCAAGGCGACCACCGACCAATATTTTGTGCTCAAGAATCTCAGCGCCCGCATCGACGAGCTCGTCGCTGCCAAGGGAGCCTAACGCACACAGGCGTCCATGCGGCTTGAGTACTTTCAGCTGATCGACCGGATCGTCGAACTCGACCTTACGGGCCGCACTATCCGAACCGAAGCGACGGTTCCGAAGACCAGCACAATTTTCGAAGGCCACTTCCCCGGCTACCCGCTCATGCCGGGCGTACTGCTGATCGAGTGCATGGCACAGACGTCGGGCTGGTTGATTGTCGCGCTCAATCGTTTCGAGCGCATGCCGTTCCTCGCGGCTGTGAAGGAAGCAAAGTTGCGAACCTTTGTGACCCCCGGTCAGGTGCTTTCGGGCACCGCGCAGCTCAAGCATGACGGCTCAGGCTACGCGATGACACAAGCTCGGCTTGAGATCGGCGACAAGACCGTGTGCGAGGCAACGCTCACCTTCAGCGTCACGCCCTTCCCCAATCCCGAAATGGCGCAGCAAATGCGCGAGACTGCCAAGACGATCGACTTCCCGCTGTTGGGGGCGCCCGCCAATGGCTGAGGGCGCGCGCGAGGCCTGGATCACTGGTATCGGCATCGTATCGTCCCTCGGTGAAGGGCCGGACGCCCATTGGCGGAAGCTGATGGCAGCGCAACCCGGTGCCGATACAACGACCTTCGCGCCGTTTATCGTGCACCCGCTTGCCGCCATCAATTTTGATGCGCAGATCCCGAAGAAAGGCGATCAGCGACAGATGGAGCCGTGGCAGAGGATCGGGACCTATGCGGCCGGCCTTGCACTCGACAGCGCTGGCGTCAAAGGTAAGACCGACATTCTCTCGCACATGGACATGATTGTCGCCGCCGGCGGCGGCGAGCGTGATCTCGGCGTCGACTCCACGATCCTGTCCGGAATGCCGCGCGCGCAAAATCCGGCGGCTTTTCTTAACGAGCAACTGATGGGCGGCCTGCGGCCGACACTGTTTCTCGCGCAGCTTTCCAACCTGCTCGCCGGCAACATCTCGATCGTCCACGGCGTCACCGGATCGTCGCGCACGTTCATGGGCGAAGAGACAGCCGGCGTCGATGCTGTGCGCGTTGCGCTGTCGCGCATCGGCGCGGGCCAGAGCGATATTGCGCTGGTCGGTGGCGCCCACAACGGCGAGCGTCCCGACCTGTTCATGCTTTATGAGTTCGGCGGCCTCAATCTGAAGGAGCGCTACGTGCCTGTGTGGGAGCGTGGCAAGCCGGGCGGCTTTGCCCTTGGCTCACTCGGCGCGTTTCTCGTGCTCGAAACGCCAGCCCATGCGCAGGCCCGCCGTGCAAAACCGCTGGCTCGGCTAACGGCCGTTTACTCCGATCGGACCAAGCGCGGCGACGGCACTGTGACGGCTGGGCTCAGTAGGCTGTGGGACAGGATCAAGGACAAGGTCAAGCCCGGTCAGGCCGCGATCCTGTCGGGCGCGGCCGGCGCGGAGCCTGCAACATCACAGGAACGGGCGTTTCTAGAGGCTCACAGCGACCTTGCCGTGCGCGCCACGGGATCCTATCTCGGGCATGGGTTGGAGCCGCAATTTCCGATGAATATCGCTCTCGCCACGGTCGCACTGGGCCATGGTAGTCTGTTTCCACCCTGTGACTCGACCGGCCTCGAGCGGCCGATGAGCGGGCAACTGAGCCAGGTCGTGGTGACCGGTGTCGGACATTGGCGGGGCGAAGCTCTCGCCCTCGTCGAAAAAGTCGGCTGAGGAGTGCGCGCGATGGCTATGCAGGACAAAAAAGGCCGCCCGATCGTCGTCGTAACCGGTCTTGGGGTCGTCACCTCGCTCGGCGCGGGCAAGACCGACAATTGGGCAAAGCTCACAGCCGGCGAATCCGGCATCCGCGCCATTACGCGTTTCCCGACCGAAGGCCTGAAGACCCGCATTGCCGGCACCATTAATTTCCTCGGTGAACAGCCCTCCTCCGCTGTGCTATCGGAAAAGTTCGCCGATCTCGCGGCTGATGAAGCTATCTCTCAATCCGGCATAGGCAACAAGGGAGATTTCCCGGGCCCGCTTTTCCTCGCCGTGCCGCCGATCGAGATCGAATGGCCCCAGCGCCTTGCGCTTGCCGCCAAGTCGGGCGCCAACGACAAGGTCACCTACACCGACATCCTGCGTGCAAGCTCGCAGTTTCCGGATTATCACCCGCGCTTCCTGTTCGGCTCGGTCGCCGACACTTTGGCCGAGAAGTTCGGCACAAAAGGTTCACCGATCTCGTTGTCGACAGCCTGCGCATCCGGCGCGAGTGCGATTCAACTCGGCGTCGAGGCAATCCGCCGCGGCGACACCGATGCAGCCCTCTGTATCGGCACTGACGGTTCGATCAATCCAGAATCGCTGATCCGTTTTTCGCTGCTCTCGGCGTTGTCGACAAGCAGCAATGACAATCCGCAGGGCGCGGCGCGCCCCTTCGCCAAGAACCGCGACGGTTTCGTCATGGCCGAAGGCGCTGGAGCGCTAGTGCTGGAAAACTATGAACACGCCAAGGCGCGCGGCGCCAAGATTCTCGGCGTCATCGAAGGCTGTGGCGAAATGGCGGACGCCTTCCACCGCACCCGCTCAAGCCCGGACGGCAAGCCGATCATCGGCTGCATCCAAAACGCGCTCGAAGACGCGGGCCTAAAACCTGACGAGATCGACTACGTCAACGCACATGGCACGGGCACACCGGAAAACGACAAGATGGAGGCGCTCGGCCTGTCCGCCGTGTTCGGAGAGCGAATGAAGGGCATTCCGATCTCGTCCAACAAGTCGATGATCGGGCATACATTATCGGCGGCCGGCGCGGTCGAAGCCGTATTCTCGCTGCTTACGCTCGACCAGCAGCGCATCCCACCGACCATCAACTATAACGTCCCTGACCCGGCGATTCCGCTTGACGTCGTCCCCAATAAGGCACGCGACGCCAAGGTAACGCACGCTATTTCTAACTCCTTCGGCTTCGGCGGGCAGAACGTCTCGCTGGTGATGGGCCGCGAGCCGACGTAGCACGCCGCTCGGTTCATCCATGCGCGCACTTCGGCTGATCGGCGACCGCAAGCTTGAATTGGTCGACCTGCCTGCCCCGCCTCCACCAGGAGCGGGCGAAGTGCAAGTGCGCATCAAGGCGGTGGCACTCAACTATCTCGACGTCTGGGGCTTCCGCGGCATGGCCTTCGCCAAACGTCAGTTACCACTCGTGGTCGGCGTCGAGGCCTCCGGCGAGATAGCGAGCGCAGGCGCGGGTGTCTCGAACTTCAAAACCGGCGACAAGGTCGTCATGTATGGCGCCATGACGTGCGGTAAATGCGCGGCATGCCGGGAGGGACGCGACAATCTCTGCGAAAACGTCGGCGGCATCATGGGTTTCCACCTCGACGGTTTCGCCCGCGACCTAGTCAATCTGCCGGCGCGGCTCGTCATCCCCGTCCCCCCCAGCGTCTCACTGCGCGACGCCGCCTGCGCGCCAATCGCTTTCGGCACGGTCGAGCACATGCTGTTCGACAACGCCAAACTCAAGCCCGGCGAAACCATCCTGGTGCACGCCGGCGGCTCCGGCATCGGCTCGGTCGCGATCAAGATGGCGAAGGCGCTCGGCTGCACCATCATCACCACGGTGGGCGATGACGCCAAAGCCGAGAAGGCCAAAGCGCTCGGCGCCGACCATGTGATCAACTATAAAAAAGACCGCTTTGAAGGCGTGACGCGCAAGCTGACGGCCAAAAAAGGCGTTGATGTCGTGTTCGAACATGTCGGCGGCGAGGGCTTCAACGGCTCTCTGCTCTGCCTCAGGCGAGGCGGCCGTTTGGTAACCTGCGGCTCGACGGCAGGTCCAACCGTCACCCTCAATCTGATGCAGCTGTTTCAGCAGCAGTACAAAATCTTCGGCTCGTTCGGCTGTTCGATGCGGAATATTCGGGACAGCCTCTCCAAGATGGCCGCTGGTATGGCGCCGATCATCGACACCGAAGTTGCGCTTGAGGATTTTGAGCGCGGGCTGACGCGGCTCGAAGGCCGGCAAGTGTTCGGCAAAGTCATCGTGAACTTCTGATGGCCCGGCGGAGCGCCCTCAAGCGCGCAGGCAACGCGATTGTAGGCGCGCTGGCGGTCGGCTTGCTGCGCTTTCTGCGATTGTTTCCGCCTGACCGGCTCTCCGATTTTACAGGCCGGCTGATGCGCACGCTTGGCCCGTTCATTCCAGAGCATAGGATCGGCCGCGCCAATCTCGTCGCAGCATTTCCGGAGAAATCGCCTGCGGAGATCGAAAATATCCTCAGCGGCGTTTGGGACAATCTCGGCCGTCTCGGCGCGGAATTCGCGCAACTTGACCGTATCTGGGACTGGAATCCCGTATATCCCGACCGCGTCAATCGTATCGTCATCACGCGCGATCAGATCGACCGCTATATGCAGATCGCCAATGACGGAAAGCCTGCGCTGGTGTTTGCGGCGCACCTTGCCAATTGGGAACTCCCGGCGATATGCGCCGCTACCTACAAGCTCGACAGCGCAGTGCTCTATCGTCGCCCTAACATCCCTGCGATCAACCGCTTCGTCGAGACCACGCGCGGCGCCATCATGGGCGAAATGATAAATACTGGCCTCGAAGCGCCGGTGAAGATCGCGCAGGCCATCGAGCGCGGTGCCCATATCGGTATGCTGGTCGATCAGTATTACGTGCGCGGCGTCGAGGTCACTTTTTTCGGCCGCAAGACCAATGCCAATCCGCTGCTGGCTCGCCTTGCGCGGCACTTCGATTGCCCCATCTACGGCACGCGCGTCATCCGTTTGCCCGGTCACAAGCTCAAGCCAGAGCTCAGCGACGAGATCAAGCCGGTGCGCGATACTGAGGGGAAGATCGACATCGCCGGCACCATGCAGGTCATCTCCAACGTGATCGAAGGCTGGGTGCGCGAATACCCGGAGCAATGGCTCTGGTTGCACCGCCGCTGGCGCTAGCGACCGGTCTTGATTCGCGTCCAAACCCGGTTGACGAGGCGCTGCGCTTCCGGCAAGCGCGCGTTGACGATGTAAAGCTTCGCCATCGTCTCTGGTTTCGGATAGATCCCAGGATCATCGAGCACCTTCTTGTCGATGAACTTCTGGCTCGCGAGATTGCCGTTGGCATAGGCGACGAGATCGCTGTTCTTGGCTGCGACCTCGGGCTTCAGTAAGTAGTTGATGAAGATCAGCGCCTCAGCAGGATGCGGCGCATCCTTCGGGATGGCGAGATTGTCGAAGAACATCTGGGCGCCTTCCTTCGGGATCGAATAGCCGATCTCGATGCTGTTTTTGGCTTCGGCGGCGCGCTTCTGCGCCTGCTTGATGTCGCCCGACCAACCCACCACGAAGCAAATCTCACCGCTCGCCAGCGCATTGAGATACTCGGACGAATGGAATTTACGCACGCTCAACCTGATCTTGGCCATCAATGCCGCCGCCTTGTCGAGGTCGGCGGCATTGGTCGAATTCGGATCAAGCCCGAGATAGTGCAGCGCCGCCGGCAGGATATCGTCGGCGGAATCCAGCATGTGGATGCCGCAATCCTTGAACTTGGCAATGAGCTCTGGCTTGAACACGACATCCCAGCTGTCGATCGTCGCGTTAGCACCAAGCCGCTCGTGCACCGCCTTCACGTTATAGCCGATGCCCGTCGTGCCCCACATGTAATTTACGGCGTAGTGGTTGCCGGGATCGTAGGCGGCAAGCCGTTGCGCCACTTCTGGCCAGACGTTGGCGAGATTGGGGAGTTTGCTCTTGTCGAGCTTCTGGAAAATGCCGGCCTGGATCTGGCGCTGCAGGAAATAGCCGGTCGGCACCACGACGTCGTAACCTGATTTGCCGGCGAGCAGCTTCGTCTCCAGCGTTTCGTTGGCGTCGAAGGTGTCGTAGCGCACCTTGATGCCGGTCTCCCTGGTGAAATCCTCAAGCACCTGCGGGTCAACGTAATCCGACCAATTGTAGACGTTGACGACGCGCTCCTGCGCCACGGCAGCGAAAACCACAACGATTGCGGCCGCGGCAAGTGCAGCGGTTGCGGATATGCGGTGCATGGAAATGTCTCGACGTTTCAGATCTTGGTCGGAAGGCCAGCCGCCTTCCAGGCAATGATACCCCCGGCGAGGTGGGATTTATACGGATAGCCCTGATCCTGAGCGGCAAGCGAAGCCGTGACCGAGCGCCGGCCGGAACGGCAGGCGAAGACGACCTGCTTGCCCTGCGGATCGGGAATGTCGGCGGGATCGAAGCACGACAGCGGCACGATCACCGCATTCGGATAACTTTCGACGGCGGTCTCGTTCGGCTCGCGTACATCGATCAGCAGCATACGGCCGGCACGCACGCCTTCTGCGACCTGCTCCGGCGTCAGGTTTTCAACTTCACTGGCGCGCGCCACGTCTTCAGCCATGGGGACTTTTAGCTTGATTTGCGCAGCGGCACCAGATTTCCGCCTACAGCGCGACCTGGGTCCCGACTTCGACCACGCGGCCAGTCGGAATCTGGAAATAGTCGGTCGCATCGTTGGCGAGCCGCGACAGCCCGATGAACAGGCGGTCCTGCCAGCGCGGCATGTCGGATTTCGCCGCAAGTTTGAGCGAACGCCGTGACAGGAAGAACGACGTCGACATGATGTCAAACTGCCAGCCGAGTTTCCGGGCGATCGCCAGCGCCTTAGGCACGTTCGGCGTCTCCATGAAGCCGAAATGCAGTACGACGCGCGAAAAATGCGGTGATGTCGGCGTGATCTTGACTCGTTCCTCCTCCGGCACGCGCGGCATGTCGGCCGTAACAATCGTAAGGATGACGTTTTTCTCGTGAAGGACCTTGTAGTGCTTGAGACTGTGTAGAAGCGCGGTCGGAGTGAATTCCGGATCGCTGGTAAGGAATACGGCGGTGCCCGGCACGATGTGCGGCAGCTTCTTCTCAAGTTTGTTGACAAGCGATTGCAGCGGCATTTCTTGCCGGCGTGTCTTTTCAAACAGCAAGCGCGTGCCGCGCCGCCAAGTGTACATCACCGTCATCACCACGCCGCCTAGCGCGAGCGGCACCCAGCCCCCCTCGTACACCTTGAGCATGTTCGCCGACAGGAAGGTAAGATCAATGAACAGGAATGGCACGATCAACGCCGCGGCCGCCCACTTCGACCATTGCCACACGCGCCAGATGACGACGAAAGCCATCATGGCGGTGACCACCATCGTGCCGCTCACCGCGATGCCATAAGCCGAGGCGAGCGCGCTCGACGAGCGAAACATCGCGACCAGCAGCAACACGCCAATCAACAGCAGCGTGTTGACGCGCGGCATAAATATCTGCCCGAACAGCGCCGCCGAGGTGTGGATGGTTTCGAGCCGCGGCAGCAGGCCAAGCTGGATCGCCTGCCGCGTCAGCGAATAGGCGCCGCTGATGACCGCCTGGCTCGCGATCACGGTCGCGACCGTCGCGAGTATGACCATCGGCATCAAGGCCCAATGTGGATACAGCAGGAAAAATGGGTTCTCGATTACCTTCGGGTTGTTCAGCACCGCCGCCCCCTGGCCGAGGTAGTTGATCGTTAGCGCAGGCAGAACCATCGTCAGCCAAGCGAGGCGGATCGGTGCACGGCCAAAATGGCCGAGATCGGCGTAAAGCGCTTCGCAGCCGGTCAATACCAGGAATACGGCGCCGAGAGTGTAGAAGGCGATGAGGCCGTGATTAAGCAGGAATTCGACCGCATACACCGGATTGATCGCGTACAACACCATCGGGTTTCGCGCGACGTTCCACATCCCTCCGATCGAAATCGCGGCGAACCACACCATCATCACCGGCCCGAAGAAAGCGCCGACCCGGCCGGTGCCGCGCGCCTGCATCGAAAACAGGATGATCAGGATGACGACGGTGATCGGCACCACGAACTCGTCGAAAGCGGGGGTCGCCACCTTCAGACCTTCGACCGCCGACAGTACGGAAAGCGCCGGGGTGATGATGGCATCGCCGTAGAACAGCGCGCCGCTGATAATGCCCAACAGGACAATGATGCCGGCGCTGCCCGAGAGCGCACGTGACGCAAGGGCCATCAGCGCCAGCGTGCCGCCCTCACCCTTGTTGTCGGCGCGCAGCAGGATAAGAACGTACTTTACCGTAACGATCAGCACCAAAGCCCAAATGATCAGGGACAGGATGCCGAGCACAGCGTCTTCGGTGACGACTTTGGTATGGCCAACTGAGGCCAATACCGCCTCGCGGAATGCATAGAGGGGGCTAGTGCCAATGTCGCCGTAGACGACGCCAATGCTACCAATTGTAAGCGCCCAGAATCCGGTTCTGCCTGGCACCTCAGCGACATCAGAGCCCGCGAGCGAGGCGCCGGCGTCGCCGACAATTTGGTGGGCCATGATGGAAACCTGAATTCTTCGTTTGGGCGGCCTGCCGCCGCGATGGAAAACCGGGGACGGCCTTTTGACGCCAATAGGTTGGCTCAAGCACCGCCATCTGCGCAAGGCATGCTCCTAAGCCATGCACAAAGCGCAGACATTGAACTAAATCAAATTCGCCCTGCCCGACTTACGGCGTGAAATCGGTCGGAAGCGGCGGCGCTTCCTTCATCAACGTAATGGTCACCCGACGGTTTGGGGCCATGTTTGGATTGTCGGGGAACAGTGGATCGGTATCCGCTTTGCCCGCAACCATGAAGATGTGGCTCGACGATACACCCTCCCCGGCGAGAATCTGCCGCACAGAATTGGCTCGGTCGGCGGAGAGCTCCCAAGCGCCATATCCGGGCTTGTCGGGCACGTTGCTAGACGCGGTGTGACCGGTGATCGAAATACGGTACGGCATTCCCTTCAGCGCCGGCGCCATCGCCTGGATCAGCTTGCGCGTCCGCTCGTAGGGGTCCTTCGAACCGTCGGCGAACATTGAGCGGCCGTCCTGGTCGACGATCTCGATGTTCAATCCGTCCTTGGTCTCCTCGAGCATAATGTGCTTGGACGCTTCGGTGATCTCCGGCATCTCCTGCAAGGCTTGGCGAAGCGATGCGGACGCCAGCGCGAAGTCGCGATCCTGCTTGAACCGGGCGCCGAAATTACGTTCCTTGTCGTGCTCGTCGGGCGCGGGCGTGGCGGACGCGTCCTTCGGGTCGATGCGTGCTGCATTCTTCAGCTTGGGCCGCGTCGGTAAACCCATCACCTCGATGATGCCGGAATATCGGATGTTGTTCTGGACGCCAAACGCGTCACGCATCGAGCCGGCCACCACTTGCAGCTTGGCCTGATCCTGCGTCGAGAATGCCACCAGCATCACGAAGAACGCGACCAGCAGCCCCATCAAATCGGCAAAGGTCACGAACCAGCCGTGACCACCGCCGTGCGCCTCTTTACGCCTTGCCATAGGACACTCTTACGTCACGCTCACGCGGCTTCGGGTACCGCTTCTTCCTCGCCGTCGGCCTCGCTATGGCGGTGCTTCTCCGGCAGGTAAGCGAGCAGCATTTCGCGCACCAAGGTTGGGCTCTTGGCCTCACGGATCATGAGGATGCCGTCGATGATTAGCGTACGATTGATTTCCTCATCCACCAGCTTGAGGTGCAGTTTATCGGCAATCGGTAGGCAGAACAGGTTTGCCAGCGCCGCACCGTAAAACGTCGCGAGCAGCGCAACCGCCATGTAGGGACCGAGCTTGGACGGATCGGTCATGTTGGCGAACATCTGCACCATGCCGATCAGCGTGCCGATCATGCCGAAGGCGGGCGCGCAGTCGCCGACCGCGCGGTAGATTTTCTGACCTTCGTCGAGATGAGTGAGAAAGTTATCGCGGTCACGCTCGAGATTGTCTCGGATGAACGTGCCATCGTAACCGTCGGCGACGAAGCGGATGCCCTTGGCAAGGAAAGCGTCGTCGATCTCAACCTTTTCGAGCCCGACGGGGCCGGATTTGCGCGCGATTTCGGCGAGACCTGCGAGTTCGTCGACCAGGTCACGCTGGCTCATGCGGCGCAGCGTGAACGCGAACCTCATTCCGAGCGGAAGGCCGTGGAAGATCGAGGCCAGTGGAAAGCGGATCAGGGTCGCTGAGAAGGAGCCGCCGAAAATTACAATGAACGCGTGCAGGTCGACGAACATACGCAGGTCGCCGCCCATCAAGATGAGCACGCAAAGCACTATGCCGCCGGCAGCAAGGCCAAGGCCCGTTGAAATATCCATGACTCGACCCCACCCAACGCCTACGGCCTGCGCCAATAATTCGCGCAGTTCCGACCCTAGACGTGGGCCGTAAAGGGACGGTAAAGCCTAACCTTTCGTGAAAGAAAAACCGCCCGTACCCAGCGGGCAAAGCCGTGACCGGGCCCGGAAAAGCTGCAAAACTACCCGCGCCAGCCCCGTGCGGTTAAAGACCCCTTAATAATCGGAGGAACGACCCCATGCGTGAGATCGGCCATTACATCGGCGGCAAGACCGTCAGGGGGACCTCCGGCCGCTTCGGCGACGTCTTCAATCCAAACACCGGCGAAGTACAGGCCAAGGTAGCGCTGGCCAAAAGGTCCGAGGTCGAGCACGCCATCGCCAATGCCGAGGCCGCGCAGCCCGGCTGGGCCACGACTAATCCGCAACGCCGCGCCCGCGTTATGTTCAAGTTCCTCGACCTGATCGCCAAGGATTTCGAGAACCTCGCCAAGCTCCTGTCGTCCGAGCACGGCAAGGTGCTGGCCGACGCCAAAGGCGACATCCAGCGTGGCGTCGAAGTGGCCGAATTCGCCTGCGGCATCCCGCATCTCTTGAAGGGCGAGTACTCCGAAGGCGCCGGTCCCGGCATCGACCTCTATTCCATGCGGCAACCGCTCGGCGTCGTCGCCGGCATCACTCCGTTCAACTTCCCGGCGATGATCCCCCTGTGGAAGGCGGCGCCGGCGATCGCCTGCGGCAACGCTTTCATTCTTAAGCCGTCGGAACGCGATCCGTCCGTTCCGATGCGTATCGCCGAATTGTTCCTCGAGGCCGGACTGCCCCCCGGCATCCTCAATGTCGTCAACGGCGACAAGGAGTCGGTCGATACGCTGCTCAACGACCCGCGCGTGCGCGCGATTGGCTTCGTCGGCTCGTCCGCAATCGCGGAATACATCTACGCAACGGGATGCGCCAACGGAAAGCGCGTGCAGTGCTTCGGCGGTGCCAAGAACCACATGATCGTGATGCCCGATGCCGACATGGATCAGGCGGTCGATGCGCTAATCGGTGCCGGCTACGGCTCGGCGGGCGAGCGCTGCATGGCGGTGTCGGTCGCGGTGCCGGTGGGAAAGAAGACTGCCGACATCCTGGTCGAGAAGCTCATCCCGCGAGTCGAAAGCCTCAAGATCGGGCCGTCGACCGATGACAAGGCCGACTACGGCCCGATGGTGACGCGCGACCTGCTCAATAAGGTCCGCGGTTATATCGACTCCGGCGTCAAGGAAGGCGCCAAGCTCGTCGTCGACGGCCGCGGCTTCAAATTGCAAGGCTACGAAAACGGCAATTTCATCGGCGGCTGCCTGTTCGACGAGGTGAAGCCGGAGATGAAAATATATAAGGAAGAGATCTTCGGCCCGGTCCTGTCGGTTGTGCGCGCCAAGGACTACGAGGAAGCGGTCCGCCTGCCGTCGGAGCATGAATACGGCAACGGTGTCGCGATCTTCACCCGCGACGGCGACGCGGCGCGCGACTTCACGCAACGCGTCAATGTCGGCATGGTCGGCGTCAATTTCGCGATCCCCGTGCCGCTGTCCTACTACACGTTCGGCGGCTGGAAGCGGTCCGGCTTCGGCGATCTCAATCAGCACGGACCGGACGCGGTCCGCTTCTACACCAAGACCAAGACGGTGACCTCGCGCTGGCCCTCGGGCATTAAGCAAGGCGCGGAATTCGTGATCCCGACAATGAAGTGAGCGCGCGCATGGGGGCGCGCGTTGCCGGGGGCCTTGCCATGGCACTGATGCTTGGTGCTTGCGCGACCGAGCAGAGCCCCGCACCGCCAACGCCGTTGCCGTCCCAGTCGGACATGACGGGCCGCTGGACCTTGGCCGCGTCGACCGGGCCACCCTGCGGCATGGAATTTGAAGGAACGCCCGGGCAAATGCAGGGCGCCGTCGTGCCGGACGGCGGCTGTCCCGGAAATCTATATCTAAGCCGCCGCTGGACCTTCATGCAGGATACCCTCACCATCGGTGATCGCGATAACCAGCCGCTCGCGACGCTGAAACTCTCCGGGACCCAATTCACCGGCCAGTCCGCGGCCGGCGTGGCTTTGAGCTTGTCGCGCTAAACAACAGGAAACCCATGGCCGACTATCAACTCTACTGCTTCGCGCAATCGGGCAACGCCTATCGCGCAGCGCTGATGCTCAATCTGATCGGCGCCGAGTGGGAGCCAAAGTGGATCGATTTTTTCGGCGAAGGCGTGCAGCGCAAGACGCCCTATCGCACCGAGGTCAACGAGATGGGCGAAGTGCCGGTGCTCATGCACGGCAAAAAGAAGCTGACCCAGTCCGGTGTCATCCTCACGTATCTCGCCAACCATTCCGGAAAGTTCAAACCGCAAGGCGAGGACGAAGAGCTGGAGGCACTGCGTTGGATCATCTTCGACAATCAGAAGGTCAACGGCTTCCTCGGGCCGTTCCGTTTTCTGAAGAACTTCGCAAAGCCCACGGGCGATCCGGCGGTGATGGCGTTCCTGCAAGATAGAGCGCAGGGCAATCTCGGGATCGTCAATACGCGTCTCGAGGGCCGAAAATTCCTTGTCAGCGACAAGCCGACGATCGCCGACATTTCGATGACGGGATATCTCTACTATCCGGCCGAGGAATTCGGCTTCGACATTGCCAAGGACTATCCGGCGATCGGCGCGTGGCTCGAGCGGATGAAAGTCCTGCCCGGCTGGAGGCATCCGTACGATCTGATGCCCGGCTACCCCTTCGGCACGCAGGGCTATCGCAATCGCTGACCGTGCTGTCAGTTCAGGCGGGCGGGACGCTCGTCATCGCCGTCCATGGTCGGCGGCGGCTGAGCGGTTGATTCACCGCCCGGCTGGGAACCACCCATAGCTGCCGCGGCGGCTTCGGCATCCTTGCGCAGGTATTCGCGATGCGAGAGCCAGCCCAGGGGCAGGCAGCCAAGATACGCGAACGTGCCGAGGGTGAGCACTTCCCACGGATAGCTGATGAGCAGCGCGAAGAACAACACCACGACGACGAAGACCGGCAGCACCATTTCCGGCGGCACGCGCTTGCCGACGCGCTTGCCGGAGAATACCGGCAGTCGCGACACCATCAGCAGCGCAATCGCCAGCGTGTAGACGAACGACATCCACACGACGACAAGCGTCGTCGGCAACCCGAGCAGACTGAGATAGATCGGCAGCAGCACCGTGATGGCGCCGGCCGGTGCCGGGATGCCGGTAAAGAAGTTACCGGACCAGACAGGCTGGTTCGGCTCGTCGATCATGACGTTGAAGCGCGCAAGCCGCAGCCCGGCGCAGATCGCGAACACCAGCGCCGCGATCCAGCCCGCGGACTTGAGCTCCTGCAGGCCCCAGAAATAGAGGATCAGCGCAGGCGCGACGCCAAAGTTCACGAAGTCGGCGAGGCTGTCGAGCTCGGCGCCGAAGCGCGATGTGCCCTTGAGCATGCGCGCGACGCGGCCGTCGACGCCATCGAGCAGCGCCGCGAACACGATCGCGGCCAGCGCGAGCTGAGTATTGCCTTCGATCGCCATACGAATCGCGGTTAAGCCGGCGCAAAGCGCAAGCAGCGTGATCAGGTTCGGCAGCAGCACCCGCACCGGAATCGGCCGGAAGCGGCGGCGATGCGGCGACGTCGGCGGCGTCGGATCGAACGGCGGAAAGACCATGTTGCCAATATAATCGTTTCGGTCCGCGCGCGCCACGCTCGCGCCAGCCTATCTGCGAGGCTCGTTAACGATTAGCCGGCCCGGAATGCGCGGCCGTCGGTCGAACGCAGATCGGCCAGCACCGTCTCGCCGGCAATCGCGGTCTGTCCGACCGCTACGACCGCCGCCACGCTTTCCGGCAGATAGACGTCGAGCCGCGAGCCGAAGCGGATCATGCCGAAACGCTCGCCGGCCGCGATGGACTGGTTCGGCCGCACGAAGCAAACGATACGGCGCGCCACAAGCCCTGCAATTTGCACCACGGCGATCCGCGCGTTGCCTGTGGAAATGACTAGCGAATTGCGTTCGTTGTCGAGGCTCGCTTTGTCGAGGTCGGCATTGAAAAACTTCCCGGGCTGATAGACGATTTTCTCGACCACGCCGGTCGCCGGGCAGCGATTGATGTGACAGTTAAACACGCTCATGAAGATCGAGATACGGGGCAGCGGCGTCGTGCCAAGACCGAGCTCGTGCGGCGGGGTGGCGGTCGTGATTTGGCTGATGCGCCCGTCGGCCGGCGCGACCACGAGGCCGTCGCGGATCGGTGTTACGCGCGGCGGGTCTCGGAAAAACAACGCACACCACACTGTCAGCACAGTGCCGATCCAGCCAAGCGGCGTCCACACCCAGAACAAGACAAGGCTCGCGAGCGCGAATGCGCCGATGAACGGGTAGCCTTCCGGTGTGATCGGCACCAACTGGCTGCGGATGGAATTTGCGATCGACATATCTACTCCGCGGCGTCGACCGGCAAATCGACCGACATCGCGGGCTCCTCAACGGGCGGCGGGTTGCGGTTCGGCATGGTCTCATCGTCGGCGGCGCGGGCGAGCTTCTCGCGCGCCTCTTCCGCCTCACGCTGCCGGTTCCACATGCTGGCATAGAGCCCGTTCTTCGCCAGCAGCTGGAAATGCGTGCCGCGCTCGACGATCTCACCTTGGTCGAGCACGATGATCTCATCGGCGCCGACGATGGTCGACAGCCGGTGGGCGATCACCAATGTTGTGCGGCCGGTCGAGACGCGCTCCAGGGCATCCTGGATTTCCTTTTCGGTGTGGCTGTCGAGCGCCGAGGTTGCCTCGTCGAGCAGCAAAATCGGCGGACCCTTGAGAATGGTGCGCGCGATGGCGACACGCTGCTTCTCGCCGCCCGACAACTTCAGCCCACGCTCGCCGACTTCGGTCTCATAGCCTTTGGGCGCGAGGCGGATGAAGTCGTCGATCTGCGCAAGCCGTGCCGCCTCCTCAACCTCGGCATCGGTCGCCTCCCAGCGGCCGTAGCGGATGTTGTAGCGGATCGTGTCGTTGAACAACACGGTGTCCTGCGGAACCATCCCGATCGCCTGGCGCAACGATTGCTGCGTCACTTTGGCGATGTCCTGGCCGTCGATGGTGATGCGGCCGCCGGACAAGTCATAGAAGCGATAGAGCAGCCGTGAGATGGTCGATTTGCCGGCACCGGAGGGGCCGACGACCGCCACCGTCTTGCCGGCCGGCACCTGGAAGCTGATGCCTTTGAGAATCCGCCGCCGCGGCTCATAGGCGAACGACACATTGTCGAAGCGGATATCGCCATTGGCGACCGTGAGCGGCAATGCGCCGAGTGCGTCCTTGATCTCGGGGTCGCGTGCCAGAATCGAGAACATGGTCTCGATGTCGATCAGCGCCTGCTTGATCTCCCGATAGACCATGCCCATGAAATTGAGCGGCTGGTAAAGCTGAATCATCATCGCGTTGATCAGCACGAAATCGCCGACCGTCTTGGTACCGGCCGCGATCTCGTAGGCGCACAGCACCATCACCGCAGCAAGGCCGAGCGTGAAGATCACCGCCTGCCCGGCATTGAGCACGGCGAGAGAGGTGTAAGCCTTGATGCTCGCGTCTTCATAGCGCGCCATCGACCTGTCGTAGCGGGCAGCTTCGCGCTCCTCGGCGCCGAAATATTTGACCGTCTCATAGTTGAGCAGCGAGTCAATCGCCTTGACATTGGCATCGGTGTCGCTGTCGTTCATCTTGCGGCGGATGCCGATACGCCATTCGGTCGCGCGATAGGTGTAAGTCATGTAGAGCGCGACCGTGACCATGATGGCGAGCACGTAGCGCAGGTCGAAGTGCCACATCAGCACGCCGACGATCAACGCTAGCTCGACGATCGTCGGCGCAAGCTGAAGAATGACCATGCGCACGATGGTTTCGATGCCGTTGCGGCCGCGTTCGAGGACGCGCGTCAGACCCCCGGTCTTGCGCTCGAGATGGAAGCGCAGCGACAGCTCGTGCATGTGAATGAACGTCAGCGTCGCGAGGCGACGCACTGCATGCATCGCGACGCGCGCGAAAATGCCGTCGCGGAATTGCGTCAGCGTCGCCATCAGGACGCGCATGCCGCCGTAGACGACGGTCATCGCCACCGGCGCGCTGACGGCCCAGAGCAGCCAGTCGGAGGCGGCGGCCGGCGCCGTGCCATGACCGGCGAGCGCATCGGTCGCCCACTTGAAGGTGAAGGGGACGGCGATGGTGGCGAGCTTGGCGAGAAGCAGAAGCAGCATGGCGCCAAGCACACGCAGCTTCAGGTCGCGCCGGTCGACCGGCCAGATGTAGGGCCACAGGTGCAGCAGCGTCGACAACAGCGTGCCGCGGGTCACGGAAACGGGAGGCTGGGACGTGGCGGCACGGGCGCGGTCGGCGGTCATAGGGCCTTCATATAGGGGGATTCCTTGCGACAATCACCCCACAGGAGCGGCATAAACCGCCGCAACCACAGGGGATTTCGGCCGTTATCTTGACGTTGCCCAAGTCGGGGCGCACATGCACGCCATGAACAAAATCGAAAATCTCAGAAAAATCCGCAAAATCTGCGTCTATTGCGGCTCTGGGCCGGGCACCAATCCGGCCTTTGTGCAGGCCGCGCGTGATTTCGGCAAACTCCTTGCCGCCAACAATATCGGCCTCATCTTCGGCGGCGGCTCCGTCGGCATTATGGGCGAAATCGCCCAGTCCGTGCTCAAGCATGGCGGCGAGGTCAACGGCATCATTCCCGAATTCCTGGTCGCGCGGGAGCACGCGCTCAATGCGCCGCACGGGCTGACCATTACCCGCGACATGCACGAGCGCAAACGCAAGATGTTCGAGCTCGCGGACGCCTTCGTCGCGCTACCGGGCGGCGTCGGCACGCTCGAGGAGACCGTCGAGCAGATGACCTGGGCGCAGCTCGGCCATCACAGAAAGCCGATCCTGCTCGCGAACATCGAAGGCTTCTGGGAGCCACTGTGCGCGCTCCTCGACCACATGAAGGCGCTGGAATTCATCCGTGGCGATTTGAGCTTCGACCTTTTGGTCGCGGATAAGGTCGCCGATATCCTGCCGATGCTGGAGCAGGCTGCCGCGGCTGTGCCGGATGAAGCCAAGAAGATGACCGCGGCCGAGCCGGAACGGCTCTAACCCTTCACGAACGTCACCGCCTCGATGCGGTTGCCATCCGGGTCACGGATGAAAGCCGCGTAGTAACCTTCGCCATGTTGTGGCCGAAGCCCCGGCGCACCGTCGCTGTGGCCGCCGCCGGCAATTGCCGCGGCATGAAAAGCATCGACGATATCGGTCGCCCGCGCACGCAGGCAGACATGCGCGCCATTCCCCGCCGGCGCCAGCGTCATGTCCGGGCGCAGATTGATCCAGAACTCAGCGTAGCTCTTGCCGAAGCCAACGGTCGCGGGCCGCGTTTCGAGCCGGGTGAGGCCCAGCGGCGCCAGCACAGCCTCGTAGAACCGCGTCGCCGCCGCGAGATCACGCACCGGAATGGAGACGTGGTCGATCACGCCGGCGCCTTTGACTTCACCAGCTTATACACGATCGAATCCATCAAGGCCTGGAACGACGCGTCGATGATGTTGGGTGACACGCCGACCGTCGTCCAACGGTCGCCAGCTTTGTCCTCGCTCTCGATCAAAACGCGGGTCACGGCCTCCGTGCCGCCGTTGAGGATACGGACGCGGTAGTCGGTGAGCTTCAGGTCGTCGATATACTTCTGGTACTTGCCGAGGTCCTTGCGCAGCGCAAGGTCGAGCGCGTTGACCGGGCCGTTGCCTTCGGCCGCCGAGATCATGTTCTCCTCGCCGACCTTCACTTTCACCACAGCCATGGTGACGGTGACGCGGTCACCGCGGGCGTTGTTGCGCTGCTCGACATTGATGTCGAACTGCGTGACATCGAAATAGTTCGGCACCGTGCCGAGCGTGCGCCGCGCCAAGAGTTCAAAGGAAGCATCCGCCGCTTCATAGGCGTAGCCGATCGCCTCGCGCTCCTTAACGATCTCGAGGAGGCGCGCGATACGCGGATCGTCCTTGTCGACCTTGAGCCCGATGCGCTCGAGCTCGGCGAGCACGTTCGACTTGCCGGCCTGTTCTGACACCAGCACTTTCCGGCGGTTGCCCACCGTATCTGGCGCAACGTGCTCGTAGGTCGCCGGATCCTTTACGATGGCGGAGGCATGAATGCCGGCCTTGGTGGCAAACGCGCTTTCGCCGACATAAGGCGCATGGCGATCGGACGCGCGGTTGAGCCGCTCGTCGAGCGCGTGCGACACATGCGCGAGCTTCTTGAGCGCCGCATCGGAGACATTGACATCGAACTTATCGGCGAATTCCGGCTTGAGCTTCAGCGTCGGGATCAGCGACACGAGGTTGGCGTTGCCGCAACGCTCGCCGAGGCCGTTGAGCGTGCCCTGGATCTGGCGCGCGCCGGCGCGCACCGCGGCAAAGGAGTTTGCCACCGCTTGCTCGGTGTCATTATGCGCATGGATGCCGACGTGATCGCCGGGAATGACCTTGCACACCTCGCCGACGATCTTTTCAACCTCATGCGGCAGCGTGCCGCCATTGGTGTCGCACAGCACGACCCAGCGCGCGCCCTCGTCATAGGCCGCCTTGGCGCAAGCGAGCGCGTATTTCGGATTGGCCTTGTAGCCGTCGAAGAAGTGCTCGCAGTCGAGCAGCACTTCCCGGCCCTTGGCTTTGGCCGCCTTCACGCTGTCGCGGATCGAGGCGAGGTTTTCCTCCTCCGTGGTCTCGAGCGCGACCTTGACGTGATAGTCCCACGACTTGGCGACGAAGCAGATGGCGTCGGCCTTGGCATCGAGCAGTGCCGCCAGCCCCGGATCGTTCGACGCCGAGCGCCCTGGCCGCCGCGTCATGCCGAAGGCCGTGAACGTCGTGCCGAGGTCGCGGTCCTCGGCGAACAGCTCGCTGTCGGTCGGATTGGCGCCCGGATAGCCGCCCTCGACATAGTCGATGCCGAGATCGTCAAGCATGCCGGCGATCGCCAGCTTGTCGGCGAGCGTGAAATCGACGCCGTTCGTCTGCGCGCCGTCGCGCAGCGTCGTGTCGAAGAGGTAGAGCCGCTCGCGTGCCATCGCGCTCACCACAGGTAATAGTTCGCGGCGAGCGCGACCACGACGATGAGTGCGATGACAGCCAGCACAATATGGTGGCGTTGAAATTCCATCAGGTCAGCCGGTAGACGACGTAGAATGCAAGCAGCACAGCGGCGATCAGCACGCCGTATTTCAGGATGATGTAGTAGAGCCAGTGACGCGGGAACGGAGTGTCGGGCTTGTCCATCAGGCGCTCCCTTTTAAACGCTTTTTTGGGCGGCAAGCTGCTTCTGCAGCGTGGTGTTGGCGAGCCATTCGCCCGCAAGCGAGATCGAATTGCGCTGCTGGGCGACATAGCCGCGCTTCTCGAAGAAACCGCGGGCGCTGTCGCTGGCATCGACTTTAAGTTTGGCAACGCCGCGGCCGCCGGCAAGCTTCTCCAGCGCATCGACCAGCATGCGGCCGACCCCCTGCCCGGCCACCGCCGGATGCACGTAAAGCATGCCGATCTTGTCCTTGCCTTCGAGTGAGGCGAAGCCCACGGGCGAGCCCTCCAGAGTGGCAATGAGCGTCAACTGGCCAGCGAGATCCTTGCCGAAGGCCTTTTCGTCGTCGGCGACGGACGCCCATGCTTCCCGCTGCGCTTCGCTGTAGTCGTCGCCGGCCAGCTCTTCGATGCTGTCGCGGAAAATTTCACGCAACAGCGCCGTATCCTCAGCCAGGAACGGCCGCAGCGCGAGCTTGGGATGCGCGGTTGCGCTCATCGTGCGATCTCCCAGGTGGTGCCGTCCTTCGAATCCTTCAGCACAACTCGCTTATCGGCAAGGTATTTTCGAATACGATCGGCTTCGCTAAAATTTTTCGCTTTTCGGGCGTCATTTCGAGCTTCTATCAACGCCTCAATCTCAGATTTACTCAATGGGGTCGCCAGGACTTCGGGCGGCTCAGATTGTGTTTTTATTGTAAGCGGGGGCACAAACACGGTCGCACTCTGCGAGGCGACTGATGCGGCACGTCGTTGATACCACGCGGCTATGGCCTTCATGTTTGCATCGTCAAAATTACTCTGGAGAAAACCAAAATTTTGCCGAATTATATTTTTTTGCAGACAAGAAAAGCCTAGACCTATCAGACAGGCACGAAGCTCTGCAGATTTTCTTTCTCGATACAATTGATGCAAGACGGCAATTGCTGCTGGCGTATTCAAATCGTCGCACAATGAACCGATTACGGCCTGCGAAACTGCGCTTGAGTTCTCAACTTCGGCCAGCTGCACGTACCAATCCCAAAGAACCTTGTGACTTTCGTCGATAGATTTCAAAGTCCAATCCATCGGCTGTCGGTAATGCGTACGCAGCATATTGAAGCGGATCGCCTCGCCCGGCCAATCCTTCAACAGCTCGTGGATCGTGACGAAGTTGCCGAGCGACTTCGACATCTTCTCGCCTTCAACCTGCAGGAAGCCGTTGTGCATCCAGTAATTCGCCATCACCGGCGTATGGAAGGCGCAGCGCGACTGCGCGATCTCGTTCTCGTGGTGCGGAAATATGAGATCGATGCCGCCGCCGTGGATGTCGAAGGTCTCGCCGAGGTGCTTCCAGGCCATGGCCGAGCATTCGATGTGCCAGCCCGGGCGGCCCGGCGCTTTGATGCCCGCGGGTGACGGCCAGGACGGCTCGCCATCCTTCGACGGTTTCCACAGCACGAAGTCCATCGGGTCCTTCTTGAACGGGGCCACTTCGACACGCGCGCCGGCGATCATTTCATCGAGCGAGCGGTTCGACAGCTTGCCGTAATCCTTCATCGCCGCGACGTGGAACAGCACGTTGTCCTGCGCGACGTAGGCGCAGCCGGCCTTCACGAGGCGCTCAATGATCTCCTTCATCTGCTCGATATGTTCGGTGGCGCGCGGCTCGACCGTCGGCGGCAGGCAGCCGAGCGCCGTGACGTCCGCCTTGAAATTCTCGTATGTGGTCTTGGTCAGTTCCCGGATCGAAATGCCGCGCTCGGCCGCGCGCGCATTGATCTTGTCGTCGACATCGGTAACGTTGCGCACGTAGGTGACGCGCCCATCGCCAGGGTAAAGATGCCGCAGCAGACGGAACAGAACGTCGAACACGATGACCGGCCGCGCATTGCCGATGTGCGCATAGTCGTAGACCGTCGGCCCGCACACATACATTCGTACATGTGAGGGATCGATCGGCACGAATGGCCGCTTCTCGCGCGTCAGCGTATCGTAGAGCCTGAGCTCCATAACATGACACCGTCGGCCCCGCTGGCCGGGCGTCCTGAGCTCTCAGATTTGAGATAAAGACGGCCGCAGCCAGCGTGGTGCGCTAGCGAATAATCTCGCGGCAAATGCCGCAGATATGGTTAAGGCCGTTCATCGGCGCGCACAATGCTTGAGTTGGCGGCGAGCCGTCAAGGGCCGCGGCGCACCCGCGAAGCGCCTGGAATCGCACGGTTAAGCGCGCCTTAACGCTTTTGGCCGCATTCTAGGCATCGGCGTCCATTGGCGCTCCAACGACACGCGGGCGATCTCCTATGCGGACTCTTGTGGTCAGTCTTGCCGCTGTTCTTTGCCTCTGCCTCGCCGGTACCGCGCAGGCCGAGCGGCGCATGTTCATCATCGCCGCGGACGGCGGCGGCTACGGCGTCGACCGTTGCCTCGAATCCGGCGACAAGTGCGGCGCTGCGGCCGCCCATGCCTATTGCAAGTCGCAGGACTATGCGTCCGCCATGTCGTACCGCAAGGTCGACCGCGACGACATCACCGGCGCCATCCCGGCCGGCGGCGGCTGCCGCGGCTCGAAGTGCGACGACCTCGTCGCCATCGTCTGCTCGCGCTAATCCGCCGTCTGTAACGCTCTCGTCGCGACAAACAGCTTTGCCGCGCGGCTAGAACTCGCAGCCGATCAGCCGGTCGACCGACCAGGCGCCGCCGCCGCGCACCAGGAAATGCAGCACCACGATCGACCAGAACAGCGGGTACTCGATACCGCGGTTCTCCCAGGCGAAGCCGAACTGCCAGTGGTATGTGACGATCGCGATCAACAGAAATCCGATTATCGGAACCGCGACAACGCGCGTGAGCAACCCGATGGCGAGGCAGACGCCGCAGATGAATTCGACGCTGCCGACGATATAGCTCCAGAACAGCCCGTTCTGGAAACCGACGCTCTCGAGGAACTTGGCGGCAACCGCCTTGTCGCCGAACAGGATCGGATAACCGTGGATTGCCAGCGAACCGCCGGCCACCAAGCGGATCAGCGGCTCGCTGATCGGCGCGAAGAACCGATACAGCGGGCCGAAAGTCGGGAGGATGAGACGCTGCTCTGTCATGGCGGTCTCCGTCACTGGCTGTACACCGTATCACGGTAGGCAACGTGGCCCACCCGACTTTCGGAACCGGCTCTCCGCTCAAGACGTTATCAACGCGAGAACCGGGGGCCGTCATGAAAATTCTGCTTATCAATTTTTTTGGCTCGCTGTTCGTCGTCGGGCAGGTGCCGGGGCCTTTGTCGCGCCGCCTCGATGCGCTGAAAACGTGGCCGTCGCACCAAAATCGCGTGTCGCGCCAGTAACTTAAAAAGTTACAAAGATCGTTGCGCGTGGTCGCAAGTTCGGCCAGAGTTTGTGTGTCACGTGCGTGACGAGGGTCATGCGCGATTCACGATGGATAATGCGTCATGGCCCAGGACAGCGCGACAGCGGTCGAACAACCGAATAGCGCTACTGCGCTCAAGCTCGACCAATTTTTGCCTTACCGCCTCAATGTCTGTTCGGCGCTGGTCACACAGGCGCTCTCGCGTATTTATGCGGGCCGCTACAAGATCGGCGTGCCCGAATGGCGGGTGCTGGTGACGCTCGGCGAATTCGACATGATGACCGCCAAGGCCATCGGCCATCACAGCCACATGCACAAGACCAAGGTGTCGCGTGCGGTCGCCATGCTCGAGCGGCGCAAGCTGGTGTCGCGGCGGACCAATCGCAACGATCTGCGTGAGGCTTTTCTGTCGCTGACGACTGCCGGCCGCGAAGTGTATAGCGAGCTTGCGCCGGCGGCGCTCGAATTTGTCCGCCAGCTTCTCGAGTCGGTCGATCCCGCCGACCGGGCCGCGTTCGAGCGCACTCTGACGAAATTGATCGCGCGCTCGACGCAACTCAGCGTCGGTATCGCCACCGCGTCGTCGCTGCGCTAGATTGCCGTCGATTTAGCCGGGGCGACCACCTTGAAACTTTACACGTATTTCCGCTCATCAGCCGCCTATCGCGTGCGCATCGCGCTCAACCTCAAGGGGCTGAGCTATGACATGGTGCCGATCCATCTCACTAAGGACGGCGGCCACCAGCGTAAGCCGGACTTCATCAAGATCAATCCGCAGATGCGGGTGCCGGCGCTGGAGCTCGACAGCGGCGACGTGCTGACCCAGTCGCTTGCCATCATCGACTATCTCGACGAGACGCATCCGAAGCCGCCATTGCTGCCATCCGACGCAGTGGCACGCGCCAAGGTGCGCGCGATCGCGCAAATGGTCGCCTGCGATATCCACCCGCTCAACAATCTGATCGTGCTGCAGCATCTCAAGCGCGCCATGAAGCACGAGCAGCCCGAGATCGACGCCTGGTATCACCACTGGGTGATCGAGGGCTTCAAGGCGATCGAAGCGATGATCTTGCCGGCGCCCTACACCTGCGGTGCGCAGGTGACAATTGCGGACATCTGCCTGGTGCCTCAGGTGTTCAACGCGCGACGGCTGAAGGTACCGCTCGACGCTTTCCCGAAGATCGTCGTGGCGGACGCTGCGTGCCTGAAGCTTGCCGCTTTCGACAAGGCACGGCCGGAAAATCAGCCCGATGCAGAGTGACGCCAAGGCCGGCGCGCTCGATAGTCCGCCGTCGGCCGCCCGCAGCCTTCATCCCGCCAAGAACCACATCGTCCGCGTCGTCCTCTGGATGACCGGCACGCTGCTGTCATTCTCGGCGATGGCAGTGTCGATCCGCGAGCTGTCGCATAGCGGCTTCAACATTTTCGAAATCCTGGCGATCCGCAGCGCGGGCTCGCTCATCTTCCTGTCGTCGCTACTGCTCTTCCGGCCCGAGCTGCGCGTTCACGCCCTGCCGCGGCGGATGGGGCTCAATGCGTTCCGCAACACCGTCCACTACGCCTCACAATATGCCTGGGCGCTCAGCCTGACGATGCTGCCGCTTGCGACTGTGTTTGCGCTCGAATTCACGATGCCGGCATGGACCGCACTGCTTGCGGTCTGGTTTCTTCACGAACGTCTGACCCTGAGCCGGCTCGGCGTGGTCGTGTTCGGGCTGATCGGCGTTCTGGTGATCTTGCGGCCGGGACTGGCGAGCTTCAATCCAGCTGCCCTCCTCGTTCTCGGCGCGGCTGTCGGCTACGCGATCACTATGATCACCACCAAGAAGCTGACCATGACCGAAACCACGTTCGGCATCATCTTCTGGATGGCGGCCATGCAGTTCCCGCTGTCACTGCTCGGCAGCGACCCGTATGTGTTCATGCACTTGCAGATGAAGCACTTACTGCCCGTGCTTGTAGTTGCCATTGCTGGTACCAGTTCGCACTACTGCCTCAGCAACGCATTCCGCGCCGGCGACGCGACCCTGGTCGTGCCACTCGACTTCATGCGCATCCCGCTCATCGCCGTCGTCGGCTGGGCGTTCTATAGCGAATCGCTCGATATCTTCGTACTGCTCGGCGCCATGATCATTGTGGCCGGCGTGCTCTGGAACCTGCACTCGGAAGCGGCCAAATTGCGCTGATCTCATCCTCGCGTTGCCACAATTCGCAGGCTAGAGTGCGCGCCATGAGGGGAGCCGTCCGCACAATCAACGCTGCCGCGATCATCCTGTCGGCGGGTGCTGCCGCTTGGGCGCAGGCGCCTTCGACAAATCCGGTCTGCCAGCGCCTCGAGGCGCAATTGTCGGCGCTCGATCGCGGCAACGACGACCCGCAACGCGCCGACCAGATCAGAAGCGCCAATGACGCGGTTCAGAAGCAGCAATTCGAGGTCGACAAGCTGGTCGCACAAGCGCGCCGGATGGGCTGCACCAATTCCGGCTTCTTCTCGATCTTCACGCAGGCCCCTCAGGCATGCGGTCCGCTCAATCGCCGCATCGAAGATCAACGCGACGTCCTTGATCGCATGCAGAACCAGCTTGAGCGTACGCAAGGCGGCACCGCCGAGCGCGCCGGACAACGTCAGGGGCTTCTGATCGCGCTCTCCGACAACAATTGCGGGCCGCAATATCGCGCAGCCGCCCGCGCCGGCGAGCAAGGCGGCTTCTTCGACCGCCTCTTCGGCAACAACAATGTTTTCTCACAGCCGAACGGTCCGATGGGCGGCAATTTCAGGACGGTCTGCGTCCGCACCTGCGACGGCTTCTATTTCCCGATCTCGTTTGAGACGTCGTCCGAACACTTCCGCGATGATGAGCAGACTTGTCAGCGGATGTGTCCTGCCGCAGAAGTGCAACTTTACACGTACCACAATCCCGGCGAGGACATGCAGCAAGCGGTCTCTCTCAACGGCCGGCTCTACACCGAGTTGCCGGCCGCGTTTCAGTACCGCAAAGCGCTCAATCCGGCCTGCAGCTGCCGCCGACCGGGCGAGAGCTGGGCTGAGGCGCTCAAAGTCAACGGCGCCGACACGACCGTTGCACCAGGCGATGTCATCGTCACTGACCAGAACGCCAAATCCTTCGCGCAGCCTAAAGGCGTTGCGCCAACCAAGCCGGCAACGCCTGGCGCAGCATCTACGACAGCGCCCTCGAACGCAGATGCCTTGGCCGACGCTCCTGGTGATCCAGACCCGGGCAAGCGCAATGTTCGCTCGGTCGGACCGACCTTCCTGCCCCGGCACTGACTTTCAGAAATCGAACGCTTCGCTCTTGATGGGCTTTGCCTTGACGATCGAGGCGTCCGGCACGGGAGGCGGCGTACCCGGGTCACGATAGCGATTGGTGATTGGATAACGCCGGTCGCGGCCGAAATTGCGGAGCGTGACCTTGACGCCCGGCGCGGCCTGCCGCCGCTTGTACTCCGCGATATTCACCATGCGGTCGACGCGCACCACCATATCGCGATCGAAACCCGCCGCAACGATCGTCGCGATGGGCTCCTCGCGCTCGATCAGCCGCTCGAGGATCGGATCGAGCACAGCATAAGGCGGCAGCGAGTCCTCGTCCTTCTGATTTTCACGCAACTCGGCGGTCGGCGGACGAACGATGATGTCGTCGGGAATGACCAGTCCGTCTGGGCCCAAAGCGCCGTCGGGCTTCCACGTGTTACGCAGCCGCGCCAAGCGAAAGACCTCTGTCTTATAGAGATCCTTGATCGGATTGAATCCGCCGTTCATGTCGCCGTAGAGCGTCGCGTAACCGACCGACATTTCCGATTTGTTTCCGGTCGTCACCACCATCAGGTTGAATTTGTTCGAGATGGCCATGAGCGTGGTGCCACGCGTACGCGCCTGCAAATTCTCCTCGGCCACGTCGCGCGATAGGCCGGTGAACGCAGGTTTGAGCGCCAGTTCGAAGCCTTCGACCGCCGCCGCGATCGGCAGCACATCGTAACGTACGCCGAGCGCCTGGGCACAGGCCGCTGCATCGTCCAGCGACTCCTGAGCCGTGAACTTATAGGGCATCATCACGCAGCGCACACGTTCGGCGCCGAGCGCATCAACAGCCATTGCTGCGCATAGCGCGGAATCGATGCCGCCCGACAGACCGAGCACCACACCGGGAAAGCCGTTTTTACGGACGTAGTCGCGCAGACCCAGCACGCAGGCCGAATAGTCGGCGCGGTCGGGCTCAATCGTGGGCATCTTGAGCCCGTCGTCGCACTGCCAAGTCTGTCCTTGTCGGCACCATTTCGTCGTGACGATTGCTTCCTGAAATGCCGGCAACTGAAACGCCAGAGAGCGGTCAGCGTTGAGCGCGAACGAACCGCCCTCAAAGACAAGCTCGTCTTGGCCGCCCACCATATTCGCGTAGATGAGCGGCAGACCGGCTTCGACGACGCGTGGCACGGCAACATTCAGGCGCTCGTCGATGACGCCATGGCGGTAAGGCGAAGCGTTAAGGACAAGCAGAATTTCACCGCCCGTCTCAGCAATGCATTCGACCGACTCCGGACCCCAGATGTCCTCGCAAACGGGGATTCCGAAGCGTACGCCGCGGAAATTCACCGGACCGGGCAGCGGGCCCGGGGCAAACACACGCTTCTCATCGAAGACGCCATAGTTCGGCAGGTCGACTTTGTAGCGCAGCGCAACAATCTCGCCGCCATCGAGTAGAGCCGCAGCGTTGTAGAGCTTGCCGTCGTCAAGCCACGGCGTGCCAATCACCAGCGCTGGACCGCGATCGGACGTCTCGCGCGCCAATTGCTCGACGGCTGCGCGGCAAGTGGCCTGGAAAGCCGGCTTGAGTACGAGGTCCTCGGGCGGGTAGCCGGAAATGAACAACTCCGGAAAGACGACGATGTCAGAGCCTTGCTTGGCAGCCTGCTCGCGCGCGCGAAGCGCCTTGTCGGCATTGCCGGCGATGTCGCCAACCGTGCAGTTGAGCTGGGCAACCGTGATCGCAAGCCGTTCGGGAGGGCGGGCGTTCATGGCAATGATCTACCGCCTGCCCTTCTGTCGGGCAATCAACCTCTTCCGGGGTCAGAGACCGGCAGCCGCCGATATTGGCGGCGTCACGACCGCCCGCTCCTTCCTGAGCAGGTCGGCGAGCAGGAACGCACAATCAATCGCTTGATCGGCATTGAGTCGGGGATCACAGACCGTGTGGTAGCGGTCGTTGAGGTCGGCATCGGTTATGGCGCGGGCGCCACCGGTGCATTCCGTCACGTTCTGACCGGTCATTTCGAGATGCACGCCACCGGCATAGGTGCCCTCCGCCTGATGCGCACCGAAGAAGCCGCGTACCTCCTTGAGGATCAGGTCGAACGGGCGCGTCTTGTATCCAGTCGCCGAGGTGATGGTGTTGCCGTGCATCGGGTCGCACGACCAGACCACGACCTTGCCTTCGCGTTTAACCGCCCTGACAAGCGGTGGGAGGAGGTCGCCAACTTTTTCGGCGCCGAAGCGGCCGATCAGTGTGAGACGGCCCGGCTCATTGTCCGGGTTGAGAAGGTCGATCAGCCGAAGCAGGTCATCGGCCTTCAACGACGGTCCACATTTCAGTCCGAGCGGATTCTTGATACCGCGCGCGTATTCGATATGAGCATGGTCGGCCTGACGGGTGCGATCGCCAATCCACAGCATGTGGCCCGAAGTCGCGTACCAGTCGCCCGTCGTCGAATCGATGCGGGTGAAGGCCTGCTCGAAGCCAAGCAGCAGCGCTTCATGGCTCGTATAGAAGTCAGTCGTGCCGAGTGCGGAGTCGACGGCGAACGTCAATCCACAAGCGCGCATGAAATCGAGCGCACCGGAAACTCGATCGGCGAGATCGGCATAGGCCTTCGATTGCGGCGAACCGCTGACTGATTGCAGCATCCACTGATGCACGTTCTCGACGCTGGCGTAGCCGCCCTTAGCGAAAGCGCGCAGCAGATTGAGGGTTGCGGCCGACTGGCGGTATGCCTCGATTTGACGACGGGGATCGGGGCGTCGTGCGTCTTCGGTGAAGGCGTTGTCGTTGATGATGTCACCGCGATAGCTCGGCAGTTCCTTGCCGTCGCGTTTCTCGGTCGGCGAGGATCGCGGCTTGGCGAATTGTCCAGCGATGCGGCCGACCTTCACGACCGGCGAAGCGCCGGCGTAGGTCAGCACGATTGCCATCTGCAGAAATACGCGGAAGAAATCCCGGATGTTATTGGCGCCATGCTCGGCGAAGCTTTCGGCACAGTCGCCGCCTTGGAGTAGGAAAGCCTGGCCGGCCGCGACCCGCGCGAGCGACTTCTTCAAATTGCGCGCTTCGCCCGCAAAGACCAGCGGCGGGAAGGTCGCAAGCTGCTTCTCGACGTCATCCAGCGCCTGCCGGTCCGGATATTCCGGGACCTGCTGAATAGGCTTTCCGCGCCAGCTATCGGGCGTCCAACGCTCGGACATCTCATATGGCTCCAATGCGGCGCCTTATACACCGCAGGTTCGGACGAGGCCAGATAATTGAAAAATTGAGGTTATTCGGCCTATTCCGCCGCCGCGCGGCCGTAGCTCATGGTCTTTTCGCGCAACGTCACGAGTTCCTCAGCGGCGGTCGGGTGGACGGCCATTGTGGCGTCGAAGTCGGCTTTCGTCGCACCCATTTTTACTGTGATGCCGATAACCTGGATCAACTCGCCGGCATCAGGGCCGACGATGTGGCAGCCGACCACACGGTCCGTCGTACCGTCGACCAGAACCTTCATGAACGAACGCGTGTCACGGCCTGACAGCGTTGCCTTCATCGGCCGGAACGTCGTCTTGTAGACGTCGAGTATCGCGCAGCGTTCACGTGCTTGTGTTTCAGTGAGACCGATGACGCCGACTTCGGGCTCCGAAAAAACCGCCGTCGGCACGTTGGTGTGGTCGACTGGAGTCGGCTTGCCGCCGTACACGGTATCGGCAAAAGCGTGACCCTCACGGATTGCGACGGGCGTGAGATTTACTCGGTTGATCACGTCACCGACCGCATAAATGCTCGGCACCGATGTGCGTGAATATTCGTCGACCTCGATGCCGCCATGCTCGTGGATCTTCACGGGCAGCACTTCGAGCCCCAAACCCTTAACGTTCGGCCGACGGCCGATGGCAAACATCACCTTGTCGCAGGCGATCTCCGTTCGATCCGACAGCTGTACGGTGTACTCATCGCCGGATTTCTCGACCGCCGCGACTGTGTGCCCGCAAGTCACAGTAATCCCGCGCTTGCGCATCTCGTTGCGCAGGTGCTCTCGCACGTCGTCATCAAACCCGCGCAAAATGTTTTCGCCGCGATAAACCAACGTCACGTCGCTGCCAAGTCCGGCAAAGATGCAGGCAAATTCCACCGCGATGTAACCGCCGCCCTGAATGACGACGCGCTTCGGCAATTCCTTGAGGTGGAATGCCTCGTTCGACGAGATGACGTTGTCACGGCCCGGAATGTCGGGACCCATGTGAGGCCATGCGCCAGTGGCGATAAGGATCGTTTTTGCTGTAACTCGCTGGCCAGTGGCCGTCAGGCACACGGTCTGCGCGTCTTCGAGCACGGCGCGGCTTTTGACCAGTGCCACCTTGTTGCGCTCGAGCGTTGCCGTATAGGCAGCTTCGAGCCGCGCGATCTCACGATCTTTGTTGGCGATCAGCGTCGGCCAGTGAAAGCTCGGCTCGGGGAGCGTCCAG
>Ga0187780_10000028_pt1 | contig 117318 bp, 91 predicted proteins | sample 1015_Q2_SP10_20__FD_132429 | JGI IMG/M metagenome (GOLD analysis project Ga0187780, IMG submission 132429) | Tropical peat soil microbial communities from peatlands in Department of Meta, Colombia - 1015_Q2_SP10_20_MG | ecosystem: Environmental > Terrestrial > Soil > Wetlands > Peat | place...
ACGGTCCGGCAACGACGCCTGCAGTGCCTGGACTTGGGAGGTGCATTTAGGACCGAAGAGGCGGATTTGTCCGGAATCGGAGTGCCCTGGACTACAAATCGGGTAGAGATCTTTCTCGAGGCACTTGCTGGGAGTCCCCAAGCCAGACCCCACATTCCCCGCCGGAACCATCAGCCGTGGATTGACTGGACCAGTCCGGAGTCCGCCTCTAGTACGCCACGTACGGCGGCGTCCCCCCCGGCGCGCTCTTCCCGAAGATCGCGCTGTAAACGGTCCGGCCGAAGAAGAACGGCATTCCCCAATCAAAGTCACCCGTCTGTGGTCCCGTGCCGTCGAAGGCAGAAACTCCAAGCGCCAGATTGTCGACGTTGATTGCGTTAAACATCACGTTAGCCCCTGGTGATGTCATATTCGTCCCCATATTCGCAGCCGTGAACTGCTGGGTCGACGAAGGACAATAAAAACCCGGGGAATTCGACGAACACAGAGGCAGTCCAGTCGTAGTACTGTCCAGAAAGAAGATGCCGTTGGACCCGCTGTCGACGAAGCTTCCGGGGTAGGCTTTCCCTTTATACGTCGTCGTGAAGCTCAGGAAGTCGTCCAACTGGTATACCTGCGCGCTGCCCAGGGCGTTGTTGGACTGGGTCCCTATGCCGAACAGCATCTGCCCGCTGAGGCTTGTCGCCCCTGTGGGGGTCGATAACGCCCCAATTTCAATCACCACCCCGTTGTTGTCCGTCGCAAAAGAGGCCACGGGATTGGACACCTGCTGAGCCAGTGGTATCGTCGACCCCGTGCATTGGGTCGTAATCGGGGTCGGGCAGGAATAATAAGTGGCTGGGATCACTTGAGTCGCACACGCCGGGCAATCTTCGGCGATGGGTCCCACTCCCAAAATTCCGTTCGCTCCCAGCCCCAGCAGGCTGTCGGCATCGCCACCTGTCGCACAAGGGTTTGTCGGGTTTGTTGCGCTGGTTGGCACCGGATTGAAGCTCGTGTCCCCGATCACGTTAACCGGTATGGAGCTGGCCACTTCGCCTCCCGAGGTCTTCACATCCGCGGTTCGCACGGAACCCCAGGTAAATGCCGGCGTGAGGTATTGCACACACTCTCCTACAGGGTTACCCGCGTTCATTTCCTGAGGCAATGGGACGGTGGTAAGCGAGAACTCTCCTCCGCTCGCCGAAGACAGGAGTCTCAAACCGAACGAACCGGTGTCGACCAGGAGGTGGTCGATGGGCTGACACTGGGAGGTGCTACCAGGCACACACACCGTCAAGCTGGCGAAGGCCACATTGCCATTATTAAACGGGAGCCCCGGCGGACCTCCATCCACCGTGAGGGCGACCACGTTGGCGCCAGAAACTGGCGGAGGGTTTGTGCCCGAGCCGCCACTGCTGCACCCCAACGCGCACACGGTCAGCCCAACCAAAACCAGGGCGGACATCCCGCGGACGACGACACTCTCACCGTATCGCATCAAGGCTCACCCCCTGTGGCACCATGGTTGGAACGTAGGCTCTCCCGCGATACGATTGCATGTGTCCGCTTGACTCGAGCACCAGCTCCGGGTCCTGAATCACCAGCGGGCCCTGAGCCCGCCTCGATTTGGCGATTCCAACCTGCTCATACCGGTTGAAATAGGTGCCCAGAATCTGGCGCATATCGGGGAGGAACGGTCCCCGCCAGGCGACCCCGAACACTTGCCCGGCCGGTGAAACAAATTCCCGCACCACCGTTCCATAGGACATCTGCATCTCATGCACCGTGTAGGCTTCGGCGTGCGTGATCTTCAACGACGCCCGCATCTGCACCATGTCTTTCTGCACCGAGGCCACGTCGCCTCCCAGCGCCGCCGACGCCGGTAGGCTGGCGCCCGCCATAGCCAGCACCATGCCCAGTGCAGTTCTGACCAGCTTGGTCAATTGGCTGTAGCTATACATCCTCATTTCCTTTGCCTTGTTGGTGGAGTCACCCGCGATCCGGGGTTGAGCGAATAGAGATGTGTGCATTCTGAGTTGAGATTCCCGTCAATGAGTCGTGGGTTGCCTAATTATACTGACTCCTGCTCTTCAGCGCCTACGCTCGGAAGGCCATCGTCCGCCTGGGAGACCGCGCTTTGTAAAGTTCTGTCAATCCACTGGTCGCGGCGGTCTCATCTTGTGTGTTTTCCCAAGCCTGCTCCGACGTGGTGGTCATCAACGTGAACACCTGCGCGTCCGACCACCTCGCTGCTACAGCTAAAGGCTCAAAGCTCGAATATCGATGCTCTGGCCGCGGTCGGAAGTCGCTTGGCCCGCGCCTCTATGCGGGGGCTGGCTACGCTGTCGGGTACACGCCACCTTTACCGGCCGCCTACCCACGGCGATATCCACGACTCCAGCGCCAACAAACTGAACCTAGCCCAGCCTACCCTTGCTACCCTCCTCCCGGCGCAGGGCGAACCGCCACGGTGATCCTTGGCGGCACTCGAAACCTCGCTCCAGCCTGAGGTCGATCTGGTAACTGCATTGCTGCCTTCGCGTGACTCACCTGCGTGGGTTACCCGACCTGCCCGAACGAAAGCCCCTGACGTCCTCGAGATGGAGATATGGGCGGCGCACTGCTGTTACCATCTTGTCTGCCTAAATTTGGCCGCAAAGTTCAGGAGGGCGAGGCTGCTTTTCGGCCGCGACATGTTCTTGTGGACCTACAGTTTGGTATCCACGGGTTGATAAAGAACCTGAAGGGATATTCTTCCCATTTGGAGAGGCAGGTATTCCCAACCTTGAAATCCCGGCTGCCTACACTCTGGACCAACTCCCAGTTGGTTTCAACCGTAGGTGGAGCACCCTGGCAAGTCCTGAAGACGTGTGGAGAACCAGAAGAATGTCTGACGCTTGAGGACGAGATGTAAGACTCGCGAAAGCCAACCGTCTCGATTGAAGGAAGAATCCCCCGCCTTTAGGCGCAGGGAGTGTCAAGTAAGCATTCGTTGCAGAACTTTTGCGGTCTCTCCCGGAGAGGGTCAAGGTGGCTCACAGAAAACGACGTCGTTCGCCGGCCGCCCCAAAACCACCCGAAAGTTCATCCCGCACCGTTGAAAAGAAAGTCTCGCGTCGTATCGCCTCGACACCAGCCCGCCATCTCGCTGCCGTTGTCTTCTTGACGGCTCTGGTCATGCTCGGATATGCGAACACTCTCCGGAACGGTTTTGTATGGGACGACAGCCGGCAGATCCTTCAGAATCCTAACCTTCGAGCCGGGACAGCTTGGCTCAACCTCTTTTCGTCCGACGTCTGGGCCTTTACCCACCCCGGCGAACAATCGCGAAACAATTACTACCGTCCCCTGCAAATGCTGACGTACCGAACGACGGCCCAGTTGTTTGACTTCGATGCAGTGGCTTTTCACGCTGTGAATCTCGTTTTCCACCTGCTGGCAACTCTTTTGGCCTACGCTGTTCTATTCGAACTGACGCGTAGGGTTGCCTTGGCCCTGCCAGCGGCGGCCCTTTTCGCCGTGCATCCCATCCATACCGAGGCAGTGGCGTGGGCTTCGGCTCTGACCGAACTGGGCTGCGCGGTTTTCTTCTTTCTCTCTTTCTATCTGTTCCTCGTGGCAGAACCCGCCTCCGCATCCGGCGACCAACCTCGAAGGTGGCTTCGCGGACCGAAGCCACGGATCTTGTCCTGGACCTCGTTCGCCCTGGCCCTGCTGTGGAAGGAGATGGCATTGACGCTCCCCATGGTCATCGCCTGCTATCTCGTCCTGTGCGGAGACGAGTCGTTTTGGGTGCGTTGGCGCAAAGCATGCTGGAGAGTGCTGCCCTATGGGGCCGTGGTCGTCGCCTACCTTATCGTGCGCCATCACGCGCTGGGATTCCTTTACACATCACAGCGTAGATGGGTCCTGCCGCTGAGTGATTACGTCCTGACGGCTGCCTATTTCGTGGCCAAGTACTGGTGGAAGCTGCTGCTCCCCATACAACTGAACGCCTATCACGTCTTCGATCCTGTCCGATCCCTCACCGATCCACGGGCTCTCGCGGCAATACTCTTCCTTATTGTCGCAGCGGCAGGGATCGCATACAGTGTTCGGCGGGCCCCGCTGGCGGCCTTCGCCGCGAGCTGGGTCTTTCTGACCCTGATTCCCGTGCTTAACCTGCGCGGTGTGGGAAGAAATGTTTTCGCGGAGCGCTATCTCTACATTCCGTCCTTGGGTTCTTGCCTGCTCCTCGTGTGGCTGGTCAACAAGGGGCTGGCTAGGCTGGCGCCAGCTCCCAGTACCTGGCTGGGAGGCTGCGCCCTGGCCCTCCTGCTAGGCGTGTTTGTGGCGCAGACGGTCAGACGGAATGCAGATTGGACCAACGAGTTCACCCTCTTCTCCCAGACTGCAAAAGCATCGCCCAATTCCCCTGACATGCAGAACGCGGTCGCCGAGTTGATTCGCTCGCAGGGAAACGACCTGGACGCGGCCGAGCGCCACTATCAGCAGGCGGTTTCTCTGGCTCAGCAACAGGATCCTCCCGAATGGGACCAGATCGATTCGGCTTACCTTGGCCTTGCCCTCATTTACAGTCAACAGGGTCATCTGGACAAAGCCCTGGACGCCCTCAGCCGAGCACGAGCGGCCGATCCCACCGACGCTGGTGTCCGTTCGGCGGTTGGAGGCGTGTTGCTTCAAGCCGGGCGTTGGAAAGAAGCAAAAGAAGCGCTGCGCCAGGCACTCGAGTCAAATCCCAGCGACGAAAACGCCCTGAATGGCCTGGGGATCATAGCCTGGCAGGACGAACATCAATACGATCGAGCGGTGGAGTATTTCCAGCAAGCGCTGCGCGCGCACGCTACGAGCGATCGTTTCGCGTCGTCCGTGCAGAACAATCTGGGCGCTGTTTATTGCGAGATGGATCGTTGTTCTGAAGCTATCGAGCACTTCCAGCGTGCCCTCGAGCTAAGTCCCACCGATCCTGAGTACCACACGAACCTGGGGAACGCCTTCGGGGCGCTGGGACAGTTCGCCGAGGCACGTGCGGAGTTTGAGAAGGCTCTGATGCTCGCACCCGGCTACGCTCCCGCTAACGCCAGCCTTTCCAACCTGGACAAGCGAGAGCGTCCCCGACGCTGACGCGCGGGCCTGCTTCCAAACGGCAGAAACCCCTGTTGGCCTCTTCCCTGACCCGGCCGAAGAACATCCGTAGACCGCCCAAGCAACACCACAGCCTCGTTCCCCGACGGGCGGATTCCGTGTTGAAATCCAGTTAAAAGGGCCGCAACTGAAGGCTGCGGCCCATACAGGTGAGCGAGAAGCGCCTACCCGCTCCTCCGGCGATCGGCTAGAAGTTAAAGCGCAGGCCAAACTCCATGGTGCGCGGGGTATTGCCTTGCCCCGCTACTGTGCCCCAGCTGCTAGGACTGCTGGTGTCGAGGTAATCATTGCCCTCGGCTCCGCCAAACCCGGGATCGAAGAACACCACGTGGTTAAACAGGTTCGTGAACACTGCCTGCGCTTCGAGATTGAAGCGCTCGGTAATTTTGAAGTTCTTCTTGATACTCAGGTCGATATTCCAGTAACCCAAGCCGCGCGGGAAACCCCATCCGCCGTCCTTCTCGTCCAGACCCAAAATGGGCTGACGGACCTGGTTGTACACCGCTGACGGGTTGGCATACAAATTCGGGAAATTCCCCGAGACTTTGTGCACGGACGAGGTGGGGAGATTCGTGATGGGAATTGCGTTCTCGGACTCCCCCTGGGCAAAGAAGTTAGTCGAGTCGCCCTCGCCGAAACCCTGCCCGCCGCCATTAACTGTGCCGAGAATCATGGGCACGCCGGTTCCGGCAGCGAAGATCGGCGCAATTGTCCAACCTCCAAGAACGTGACCCACAAGCCCCGACTGTCCCTTGTAGTACGGAGGTTGGTACACGAAAAACAGGTTGTAGACGAATTTGCGGTCGAAGCCCGCCGGGCCATATCCCAAGTCCAGATTGTAAGGGTCAGTGGCCGTGGCTTCACTGGTGGCCTGTACCACAGCTAGCGAGCTCAAGGCTTTCGACCAGGTAAAGTTCGACTGGGCCGTAAGCCCATGGAAATCATTCATCTTAACCGAGGCGAAGAACCCGTTGTAATTCCCGTGGCCAACGCTCGCGTTCACTCCCACCCCGCTCGTGAGTTGTCCAGAGCTGCCATTTGCCTGGCCGGGAATCGCGGTATTCATCATGCTGCGCGGGAAGTTGAATGGTCCACTGTCCAGATCGCTCCACAGACTCCAAACGTTGGAGAACGTCAGATTACCCGTTCCGTTGATGCCTTCGTTTGCCACCAGTGCCTGCGTACAGTTCGCGAAGCCCGTGCAGTAACCTGTCCCTGCAAGGGCGGCCTCGAAGAACGGTTGCGGTTGCACGGCAGTCGCATTGGCGGCACACCCCGATCCGGCCATTCCTGCATTACCTCCACAGTACTGCCAGACCACATTGGCATACGCCTTGTCGAACCTCTGGCCGCCCAGGGTCATCATGTAGGGAACTGAGTTGATGTTGATGGGCTGGTACTCATGATGGATGAAGCGACCGATGTAGCCTACCTCTCCAGTGAAGTTTCTTGTGAACTGGTGCTGCAACGTGTAGTCGAACGAGTCCACGTAGTTAGGCCGGAAGTGGGGATCCAATGCCTCACCTGCGCCCGCCGCAATACCGTTGATACCAGGGTAAAGGGGCTGTGGAAGCGTTGGCGTGGCCGGGGGCAACTGCACCGTCAAGCCGTCGGTGCCGATGCGAAACGTATTAGCAGGAGTAGCGTTACTCGCCCCGTTGCAGGCAACGCCGCCCTTGTCCGGGCCAAAGCACTGTACCGGCTGGATCAGGCCGGTGCCGAGGAGCGGCACCAGCACGAGATCGACCCCGTTCAGGCGGCCGAAGATGCGGCCATAGCCGGCACGAATTACTGTGTTGTTATTGCCCAGAGGGTTCCACGCGACCGCAACCCGCGGACTGAACGAGTGGTAGTACGGATCATAAGGGTATTTCCTACCAGTGTTGCCCACGAGGTTGAATCCGACGAACGGATTGTAGACTTGGCCCTGGAGAGCCGCCTGTTCTCGGGAATTCAGATAAGCCTGTGAATCAAGAACGTTGTTGTTGATGTCTACCAGTTCGATTTGCTTACCATCTGTTTCCACCGGTGGCATCTCCAGCGTCCACCCTAAGCCATAAGTCAGGGTGAGGCTTGGTCTCAAATGCCAGGTGTCGCTAAAGTAAACGTTGTAATACGGGATGGTGCTCTGGTCGAAAGCTGGCGTGAGCGGAGGATTCAACTGCAGGTTTTTGCCGGTACGCGTGTAGGCAATCTGCGAAATCGAGACGATGCCCAGCGACGCCACGTAATCGCGCCCAAAGTTCTTGTCGTCAGTGGGGTCTAGCCCAGGTATCTGCCCAAGAACGCTGGCCATGTTGATTCCGGCGCCGCTCGTGATGCCCATCTGATAAACAGCCTGGTAGTTGATGCCACCGCCATTGTCCGTGCGCTGGTGCCAATTGAAGTTGTGCTGGTAAGCCCCACCAAACTGCAGGAGGTGGTTGCCTTTCAGCCAGGAAACGTCGTCGCGAATGTAGTGGTCTTTCCCGTCCCAGAAGCGGGTGCGGGTCTGCTGGGTGTTCACATTATAGGGAGTCAGCGCGGCGGTCGCGGATTCGCCGAAGGGCTCCAGCGCCCCTCCCAGCCCCGACAACTGCGGCACGCCGCCAAGGCGGCTCCAAGCCCACCAGTTGCGAAGAAAGCTGTAGTGAACGTCATTGGTCACGTTGGGGCTGATGTTGGTGGTTACGCCCGCGACCAGGTACCAGGGCTCCTGCGGGTTACTGGATAAGGAGGTGGCCTTACCGTTGCTGATGTCCACTTGCTCCGTTCCCGCGGCGGAAAGCTTGAAATAGCGGTAGCTGGACATGAAATGCCATTTCGGGCCGAAGTCATGATCCAGGCGAACCACCCCAAAGTTGCTGTCGGTTGGGATGCCAACGTTAGCCCTGAATCCCTGCACGTTCACGTTGTCACAACGGTTGATGCCGCAGGCCGACTCGTTCGACTGCGGCATCAGGTTCCACAGTTGCTGCACGGTCGAGTTGATTCCAAGCCCACGCGGATCCAGCGTGCTTCCCGGGTAAGTCGTCCCGTTAAAGGTCACCGGGGTCGGGTTCAGGTTGTAAGTGACACTGCCGAAGGTCAACAGGCCCATGCGCATGGCGTCCGACGGAACCGCTCTCTCATAGGTCACGGAATTAGGCCAGCGATAGCCTTCGTAGTTGGCGAAGATGTAGGTTTTCCCCCCCAGCATTTCCGGCAGAATCGGCCCTCCGGCCCGTGCCCCAAAACGGTTGCGATGCCAGTCGGGAACGGGTGTGCCGGTGAAGTTGTTGTCCCAGGTGTTTGCCGAGAAATTGTTGTCCAGATAGTACTCGTACACGCTGCCGTGCCAGGTATTGGTGCCGCGCCGGGTAACGACCTGCACCTGGGCACCCGACGAACTGTTGAAGTCGGCAGACTGGCCGGCGGTATTGACTTTGAACTCCTCGACGCTGTCCGCCGGGGTTGGCATGACTCCAGTGGGCCCGGCCGCCACGGCCAGGCTTCCATTGGACACGCCCCCTGTGGGATCACCGGCGTAGGTGTTTGTGTAGACACTCATGCTACCGTCCATGTCGTTGGTGTTTTGGCCACCGTCAAGCATGAAGGTGCTCTGGTCTACCACCGTGCCAGCAACGCTGCCGTCTGGACTTACGCCAGGCTGCAACTCCACAAATGTGGTGACGTCACGGTTCAGGCTGGGTAGCGAATCTATGGCCGCGCTGCTGATGGTGTTCCCCACGGTAGCATTGGTCGTCTGCAGCTGTACTCCCGCGGCGCTCACCTCGACGGTGGTCGTAGCCCCACCCACCTCCATACGGAGATTAACGGTGAGAACGCTGCCGACGCTGACCGTTTCCTGGGTCTTCGTTGTGGCAAAGCCCTGCTTCGCTACCGAGATGGCGTAATCCCCTGGGTTGACGTTCACCAGAACATACCGCCCGGCATCGTTGGTTGCAGTGGTTACACTGGCTCCCGTCGCGTTGTTGGTTAGCGTGACCGTTGCTCCAGGAACCACCGCCCCCGTTGGGTCTGTCACCGCACCCTGCACGGTCCCGGTGGCGACCGCTTGTGTCCAGCCCGGCAGCGCGGTCCCGACACACAACGCAAACAGCACAAACAGAACCACCTTGCTTAACATGGGGTTTCGCATTGCAGCATCCTCCCGGAAGCAAGAAATACGAAATTCAGGCAGACGGGAAAACTTCCGCCTGCCTAGCTGACCTGCAATTATGAAAGCTCTCGCCTGTTACCGATTTGACGCTTGCCTTGTCCCTCGGAGCTTGCGCGGATACGCCCATAGCGACGGCGCGAGAAGAGGAATCGGCAGAACTGCAGCTTTCTCATCCCACCCCCTCAAGCGCAGCAAATGTCTACCTGAGGCGCGGCTGTCGGGTAAACTCACTCCGGTTCGTAACAAAAACCCGGGAACTGTATCAGGTGGGCAGAAATTTTCCACCCGCCACACTGACTTGTCAAGCCGTTGTTACTGAAAGGCCTAAGACCTGGCAATACACGGCAACGATAGAAAGACCAGCGTTCACACCGGCTTTCAGCCTCAGTGTGGCGCTGTGCAACCTGCTGGCCAAAAGTGGCCCTCGGCTAACCTTCTTAGAATCAGTGCCCTGTCCTCGATAGACAGCTTCGATCTATGGGGACTTGAAGATTGCACCCCGTTTCGCCTACAAGAATTGGAATCACACAAGGAGGTGTTGCGGGTGGGCTGTGAGGGCGGCGTTCTCCTGTTAGAGCTGTCAAGCCAACCGCCCTGGAATGCCTGTGTCTCGGCGACAGCGCGCTGAAGCAGAGCTCAGGGGTGTGCCACGCCTGCGAGACGCCCTCCACACGCAAATTCCGCCTGTGCTTCCCTGCTGCCGGTCTTCTGGAGTGCTCAGGCCAACTGGTAATGCGGGCTCGGATCCCTGGGATGCAGCTCGAGGCGTGCGCAACACCGGAATCGGCACTCCCGTCTCGCCCTCCAGAACCAGCGTCTTCCCACAGTAGAACGCATCCCCGCCGGCAGGCTGTCCGGGGCGAGTTGTCGTGCCTGGAGAAAAATTTCCAGAGCGCGCGTGCAGGCAGGCACGAACACCCGAGAACTCGACGATGTCCGGGACCACATCAAAACTAGGGGCTTCGTAGCCTTTTCCCTTGAGCGCAGGCGCAAACCGTGCGTCCGCGACTGCCCAGCTCGGGCGCACCAGGATGCGCCCGAGGTGCACAACTGCGTCTTGCGGCGGGACCAAACTGAGCTATAATTTCTCCCCGCGATCCGCTCCGCTGCCCTTTCCACCGACCCATGACCGCAAGCATCCAAGCGCTCTTGGAGCGGCTGCCGTTCGCGAGCAGGCGGGCTCTTACCGCGCGCATCGCATTCGCTGTTCGAGGAGGAAATCATGGCAACAGCTCTTTCCAGCGTACCGCTGGAGACCAAGGTTGCAAGTTTCATCGCCAAGCCCCGCAAGATGCTGATCAATGGCAAGTGGATTGATTCAGCCTCCGGCAAGACCTTCCCTACCTACAATCCCGCCACCGGAAAAGTTTTGGCGCACATCGCCGAAGGCGACCGCGAGGACATCGATCGCGCGGTTAAAGCGGCGCGCGCTGCCTTCGCGACCGGGCCATGGTCCCGGCTCACCGTCTCCGAGCGCGGCCGCCTCATCTGGAAGCTCGCGGACCTGCTCGAGGAAAACCTGGAGGAGTTTGCTGAACTCGAGACGCTCGACAACGGCAAGCCCCTGGCGGTGGCGCGGGTGGCAGACGTCCCGCTCGCCGTCGACCTGTTCCGCTACATGGCGGGCTGGGCGACCAAGATCGAGGGCAACACCATCCCGATCTCCGTCCCCTACACGCCGGGCGCGCAGTATCTTGCGTATACGCTGCGCGAGCCGGTCGGCGTCGTGGGCCAGATCATCCCCTGGAATTTCCCCCTGTTGATGGCGGCCTGGAAACTCGGTCCGGCCCTGGCAACGGGATGCACCGTGGTGCTCAAGCCCGCCGAGCAGACTCCGCTCTCGGCGCTCCGGCTGGGTGAGTTGATATCCGAAGCGGGTATTCCGGACGGCGTGGTCAACATTGTCCCGGGCTACGGCGAAACCGCGGGAGCCGCGCTCGCCGCGCACCCGGGCGTCGACAAGGTGGCCTTCACCGGTTCCACCGAAGTCGGCAAGCTCATCGTGCAGGCGGCGGCAGGGAACCTGAAAAAGGTGTCACTCGAACTGGGCGGCAAGTCGCCCAACGTGATCTTTGCCGATGTGGACCTCGACACGGCCATTGCCGGCTCCGCCAGCGCCATCTTCTTCAATCACGGGCAGTGCTGCTGCGCCGGTTCCCGGCTCTATGTCGAGGACAAGATTTTCGACAAAGTCGTCGACGGCGTTTCCCAGCGGGCGGAGAAGATTAAAGTGGGTCCGGGCTGGGATGCTTCGACCGACATGGGGCCGCTGGTCTCCCAGGAGCAGCTGAACCGCGTTTGCAACTACCTCGAGTCTGGTTTCCAGGAAGGTGCCAAGGCAACCACCGGCGGCAGCCGGCTGGGTGAGGAAGGCTACTTCGTGAAACCCACCGTACTGGTGAACACCAACGACAACATGAAGGTGGTGCGCGAGGAAATCTTCGGCCCAGTCGTGGCCGCGATTCCTTTCCGTAGCACCGAGGAACTCGTCCCCAAGGCCAACGACTCGGAATATGGCCTGGCCGCCGGGATCTGGACCCGCGACATCCAGAAGGCGCATCGCCTCGCCGCGCAGCTGCGCGCCGGAACGGTGTGGATCAACTGCTACAACATCTTCGACGCGGCCCTGCCCTTCGGCGGCTACAAGCAGTCGGGCTGGGGACGCGAGATGGGTCACGACGTCCTCGAGATGTACACCGAGGTCAAGGCTGTGTGCAGCGCTCTCTAGCTTTGTTCGGCAACCGGGCGGGGAAGGCGTCCGCGCTTTCCCCGCGCTTGGTTCGAGAAGGCACTCCGGTCGTTGCCTTCGCCCCGTATGCGCTTTGGCGACTCCAAGCCGAGGCTTCCTTCGCCGCTCCTTCGCGCCGCGTGTATTCCATTCACAAAAAGCTATATCTGGAGGAGTGATTGCGTCCCGGACCGGTTTCTCGGATTTCTTAGCGTTGTTTCCTGCCGCCCGGGGCGTGGTGATTGCGCAACAACGATCCCTGCCTTTCCAAAGCGCCGCCGTGCAGGGGTCACCCTTTCCCGTGACACCAGTCACGGCGGCCTTCACGCACAGAGGACTTAAATGGCTTGAGGACCAGTACCGAACCCGAGCATTTGATAACCGAATAGAACGAAGCAAGTTAGCGTGTGATTGGAGGACAATGCCTATGAGTTTCACCATGACGCCGCCCGAGCTGAAGACCTCGAGCGATTACATCGAACAGGTAATGACCAGCGTAAAGGCCAAGAACCCGGCCGAGCCCGAGTTCCACCAGGCGGTCGAGGAGGTGTTTGAGTCTTTGCGTCTCGTTCTTCAAAGACATCCCGAGTACCGGGAAGCAAAAATTCTGGAGCGCATCGTAGAGCCGGAGCGGGTGCTGATGTTCCGTGTCCCCTGGTTTGACGATCAGGGCAAAGTGCAGATCAACCGCGGTTTTCGTATCGAGATGAACAGCGCCATCGGGCCTTATAAGGGCGGGCTGCGCTTCCATCCCTCGGTCAACCTGGGCATCCTGAAGTTCCTGGCATTCGAACAGGTATTCAAGAACTCGCTCACCACGCTGCCCATGGGCGGCGGCAAGGGCGGATCGGACTTCGATCCCAAGGGCAAGAGCGATAGCGAAGTGATGCGCTTCTGCCAGAGCTTCATGATTGAACTGGCGCGGCACATCGGGCCCGATACCGACGTCCCCGCGGGTGACATCGGGGTGGGCGGACGGGAGATCGGTTTCCTGTTTGGACAGTACAAGCGCCTGCGGAATGAATTCTCCGGCGTGCTGACCGGCAAGGGCCTGAACTGGGGAGGCTCGCTGATTCGTCCCGAAGCCACCGGCTACGGCTGCGTGTACTTTGCCGCCGAAATGCTGAAGACGCGCCAAGAATCGCTGGAAGGCAAGCTGTGCCTGGTTTCGGGCAGCGGCAACGTCTCCCAGTACACCGTGGAGAAACTGCTCGACTGGGGCGCCAAGCCGATTACCGTGTCCGATTCCAACGGCGTGATCTTCGATCCCGATGGCATCGACCACGAGAAGCTGGCCTATGTCATCGAACTGAAGAACGTGCGTCGCGGGCGCATCCGCGAGTATGCGGACAAGTATAAGAAAGCGATCTTCATGCCCACCGACATCAAGTCGGATTACAACCCGCTGTGGAACATCCAAGCGGATTGCGCCTTCCCCAGCGCTACCCAGAATGAAATCAATGCCAAGGACGCGAGCAACCTGATCAAGAACGGCGTGAAGCTGGTGGCGGAAGGCGCCAATATGCCGAGCACGCTCGAAGCCACGCGTCTGTTCCTGGAAGCCGGAATGCTCTACGGCCCGGCCAAGGCTGCCAATGCGGGAGGCGTGGCGACCTCCGGCCTGGAGATGGCGCAGAACAGCGCCCGGCTGAGCTGGACTCGCGAGGAAGTCGATGATCGGCTGCACAAGATCATGATCGCAATCCACAAGGCCTGTTTCGAGACGGCCCAGGAGTACGGAACCCCCGGCAATCTGGTGAACGGCGCCAACATCGCGGGCTTCCTCAAAGTGGCCAACTCGATGCTGGACCAGGGACTGGTGTAGCCTCGTCTGCGAATCGGAAGGGATGCGGGGTGGACGAGTTCCGCCCCGCGTGTTTTTTTATGCGAGGTCAAGTGCGGAGCAGGATGGAGAGAGTTCAGACAACAAGATGCAAGTCTGGATGCCACGAGACAGCGGCGATGCCGGGGCTACCATGGGCGCCGCGATGCTTCCGCTGCAAGCAGCGGACTGGAGCTCGACCCAGGACCTGAGACCTTTGCTGCCGCGAGGGGGGTGTTCTTAGATTGAGCGGTTCTTGCATAACGACTGACGACTGACGACAGCTTTTATGCCGCTTCGAAACCCACCTGATCCCGTGCTGGACGCGGAAAAGCTCTTTGAGGCTTTCGAGAACCTGATGCCGTTCCGGGTGCAGGACATCCTGCTGGTTTCGAGTCTCTACGATTCCTTCATTCTGCGCGAAGACGGGCGCCTCAACGAACTGCTCATCGGGGAATCGCTCGAGCTGAACCTGCAGCAGATCCCGGGCATCACCCAGGTTTCGACCGGCGCGGAGGCGGTGGCGCTGGCACGCTCCCAGCCGCGCTTCAACCTGATCGTCACCAATCTCGAAGTGGGGGACATGGATGCGGCAGAGCTGGCGCGCGGAGTGCGCAAGGCCGGCTTGGACGTCCCCGTGGTCGTGCTGGCCTATGACTACCGCGAGCTGAAGCGCTTCGTGGCCCGCAATCCGGCGAGCGACATCGAGCGCGTGTTCTTGTGGCAGGGCAATGCGCGCATGCTGATCTCCATCGTCAAGTACGTGGAAGACCAGCGCAACGTGGAACACGACACCGGAGCGATGGGGGTGCCCGTCATCCTGGTGGTGGAAGACAACATCCGCTACTACTCGTCCTTCCTGCCGGTGATTTACACCGAGCTGATTACGCAGTCGCGCGAGGTGATTCGGGAAGGCATCAACGTGGCCCACAAGCTGATGCGCATGCAGGCGCGGCCCAAGATCCTGCTGGCTTCGAATTACGAGGACGCGACCGAGAAGTTTCTGAAATATCGGGATTACCTGCTGGGAGTGGTGTCGGACGTGGAGTTTCCCCGTGCCGGCGTACTCAGCCCGGAGGCCGGGTTCGAGCTGGCTCGCATGATTCGCGAGGCGGTGCCCGACGTACCCATCGTGTTACAGACCAGCCGCACGCAATTCCGGGCGCGGGCGCATGGCGAAGGATTTGCCTTCCTGCGCAAGCGCTCGCCCACGCTGTTGCGCGACCTGCGCCGTCTGCTGAGAGAGCAGTTCGGCTTCGGCGACTTCGTTTTCCGCCTGCCCGACGGCACCGAGGTGGGGCGGGCGCGCGACATGGGTGGACTTGAGACCATGCTGCAGCAGGTGCCGGCGGAGAGCATCGTGTACCACGCCGGCAGCAATCATTTCTCGCACTGGCTCATGGCGCGAACGGAGTTTGCCCTGGCCCAGAAGCTGCGGCCGCGAAAAGTGTCGGATTTCTCCGGCCCGGAACACCTGCGGCGCGACCTGATCGACTCCATCGCCGACTATCGCGACGAGCAGAGCCAGGTGCTGATCGGCGATTTCAGCCGTGCCGCACTGACCTCGACCGACGCGTTCTTTCTGCGCCTCGGTGGGGGCTCGCTGGGCGGCAAGGCACGCGGGTTAGCCTTCGTCCGCCACCTGCTGCGGCAGCGCCGGGTGGCCCGAGCGTTTCCCGGCATCCGTATCACGGTACCGCCGGCGCTGGTGCTGGCCACCGATGTCTTCGACAAGTTTCTCAGCGAGAACAATCTTGCCGACTTTGCCATCCATGGTGCGGACGACGCCGAGATCGAACGGCGCTTCCTGGAAGCTTCCTTTCCCGCGCAAGTGCGCGATGACCTGCTGGACTTCCTGGCCGAGGTTTTCTACCCGCTGGCGGTGCGCTCTTCGAGCCTGCTGGAAGACTCGCAATACCAGCCGTTCACCGGCGTCTATGAGACGTTCATGCTCTCCAACCAGCATGCGGATCTCTCGCTGCGGCTGGAACGGCTGATGGAGGCGATCAAGCGTGTCTATGCCTCGACTTTCAGCCAGCACGCCAAGGCCTACGTGCGAGCGACGCCCTACCGGCTGGAGGAAGAGAAGATGGCGGTCATCCTGCAGCAGGTGGTGGGTTCGAGGCACGCGGGCCGGTTCTACCCGGACTTTTCGGGAGTGGTGCGCTCGCGCAATTTTTATCCCGTGCCGCCGATGAGCCGGGAAGACGGGATCGCGGCCGTGGCGCTCGGACTGGGCCGGGAGGTGGTGGAAGGCGGCAAATGCCTGACCTTCTGTCCTCGCTACCCGCGGCACATCGTGCAGTTTTCCTCGGTGGAGGACATCCTGGCCAACTCGCAGTCGCAATTCTGGGCGCTGGAGATGAATCATCCCGACCGGACTGCGGACGACCCCGTGGCCGAACTGAGGGAGGCTCGTTTTCCGCTGCATATCTCGGAGGCCGACGGGACGCTGGCTCGGCTCAGTTCGACCTACTCGGCCGACAACCACGCGGTGTATGACGGCTCCAGCCGGCCCGGGGTACGGGTGGTGACCTTTGCACCCATCTTGAAACATGACATTTTCCCCCTGGCGCCGTTGCTCGACCGGCTGGTGAAGATCGGAGAAGACGCCTTCGCGCGGCCGGTGGAGATCGAGTTCGCGGTGCGCCTGCCACGGCATGCGGACGAAACCGCGGAGTTCGGATTCCTGCAGATTCGCCCCCTGTCGCTGGCGCTCGACGGCGAAGAGATGCGCATGGACGACGTTGAGCCCTCCCAGGTCCTCTGCCAGAGCGCGGAGGTGCTGGGCAACGGCCGCATCGCGGACCTGCAGGATGCCGTCGTGGTGGATTTTCACCGCTTCGAGCGCTCGCGCAGCCAGGAGGTGGCGCGTGGGGTGGCGCACTTCAACGCGGTGCTCAATCAGAAGAACGCGCCCTATCTGCTGATTGGCGTGGGCCGCTGGGGATCGACCGAGCCGTGGCTGGGCATTCCGGTGGAGTGGGATGAGATCTCAGGCGCGCGCGTGATCGTGGAAGCCGGATTCCGGGATATGCGCGTCACCCCGTCCCAAGGCAGCCACTTCTTCCAGAACCTGACCGCGTTTCAGGTGGGTTACTTCACGGTAAATCCCGACGCTGGCGAGGGATTTGTGGACTGGGCGTGGCTGGGGGCACAACCGGCCGCGGAGGAACGAGGCGTGGTGCGGCATTTGCACTTTGAGACGCCGTTGATGGTGGTGATGAATGGGAAGACGAGCCGAGGAGCGATTTTGAAGCCGGTAGGTGGTGGTTAGACGTTCGTCGTTCGTCTTTAGCGAGTCGCCGGTTGTCACACCGAAGGCGACCCTTTCCGCCCATCAGAAGGACACGGTCCGACGCGTCGGCAAGATTTCCGTATTTGCCCCCTCTGCTGGCTGCAAGCCACGCGTGATCCCGCTCCGCCTTCGATGTGATTCGTGTCACAGCCCGGACGGATGGGGCTTCGGGACAATGGTCCTGGAAGCTCACTACGGGGTAGCGCGTGTTCAAGATCATTCTGGCAGAGTTTCTGGCTCCCGGCATCAAACGCTTCATTTTACAGGCTCCGCGCATTGCGCGGAGGCATAAGCCGGGGCAGTTTGTCATCGTGCGGGTGTATGAAGAAGGTGAGCGCATTCCGCTGACAATCGAACGGGCGGACCCGGAGCGGGACACGATCAGCATCGTGGTGCAGTCGGTGGGCAAGACCACGCACCTGCTGAACTCGCTCGAGACCGGCGACAGCATCCTGGACGTAGTGGGGCCGCTGGGCAAACCTTCGGAGATCGCGAAATACGGCACGGTGGTGATCATGGGCGGCGGAGTGGGGACGGCGATGGCGTATCCCACGGCGGCTGCGCTCAAGCAGGCCGGCAACCGGGTGATTGCCATCGTCGGTGCCCGCAGCAAGGAGCTGGTCATCCTGGAGCGGGAAATGGGCGAGGTCAGCGACGTGCTGCTGGTTACCACCGACGACGGCAGCTACGCCGACAAGGGCTTCGTCACCGACAAGTTGCGGCAGTTGATCCGTAACGGCACGCGCATCGACCTGGTGCTGGCGGTGGGCCCGATCCCCATGATGAAGGCGGTAGCCGAGATGACGCGGCCGGAGCGCATCCGCACCGTCGTCAGCCTGAACCCCATCATGATCGACGGCACGGGCATGTGCGGCGGCTGTCGGGTACTGATCGACGGCAAGAGCGAATTCGCTTGTGTGGATGGCCCGGAATTCGACGCCCAGCGGGTGAATTTCGAGGTGCTGGTGCAGCGCAACGCGATGTACCGGGCAGCCGAGAAGAGGTCCTTGGACGACTACCAGCACAAGACTGCTGCTGAACTTGAGCCTGCCGGGGTGTGCGCGAGAGAAGGGGGCACACGGTGAAGCCGGCGCCCACAACATCGCCGAATCCTCTACCCAACCGGGAGCGCATGAAGCTACCGCGGCAGCACATGCCGGAGCAGCCGCCCGGCCGGCGGGCTACATGTTTCACCGAAGTCAACCTCGGTTATTCGCCGGAGCTCGCCCGCCAGGAAGCGTTGCGCTGTCTGGAGTGCGCCAAGCCCACCTGTACCGACACCTGCCCGGTGGGCGTCAAGGTGAAGGAGTTCGTGCAGCTGATCGTGGCCGGAGACTTCATGGCGGCGGCGGCCAAGATCCGCGAAGACAACGTGCTGCCCGCCATCACCGGGCGGGTGTGCCCCCAGGAAGATCACTGCGAGGGCGGCTGCCTGTTGAAGAAGCGCGGTGAATCGCTGGGCATCGGGTACCTGGAGCGCTTTGTCGCGGATTACGAACAGAAGCACTTCGACCCGGCGAAGATTGTCCACGCTCCCCCGACGGGGAAAAAGGTGGCGATCGTGGGCAGCGGGCCCTCCGGCCTAACGGCAGCGGGCGAGCTGGTGCAGAAGGGGCACGTGGTGCACGTGTTCGAGGCACTTCACGAAATCGGCGGGGTGCTGGTGTACGGCATCCCGGAGTTTAGGCTGCCGAAGCAGATCATCCGGGAGCAAGTGGACTACATGCGCGCCATGGGCGTGGAGTTCGAGACCGATGTGGTGGTTGGGCGAACGATCACGATCGATGAACTGTTTGCGGAAGAGGGCTACGATGCGATCTTCATCGGCACGGGAGCGGGCGCGCCGCAATTCATGGGCATTCCGGGTGAGCAGCTGAATGGAGTGTACTCGGCTAACGAATTCCTGACGCGCATCAACCTGATGCACTCCTACGAGTTTCCCCGCTATGACCAGCCCTTGGCAGATCTCCGGGGTAAGGACGTCGCCGTAATCGGCGGCGGCAACACGGCGCTGGACGCGATTCGCTCGGCTCTGCGGCTGGGCGCGGGGAAGGCCTACGTCATCTACCGGCGCAGCGAAGCGGAGATGCCGGCGCGAGCGGAAGAGGTGAAGCACGCGCGCGAGGAGGGCATCGACTTCCAGATGCTGACCGCGCCGGTGGAGTTTCTGTCGAACGGCGCAGGCTGGCTGATGGCGGCACGCTGCGTGCGCATGGAACTGGGCGAACCGGACAACTCGGGACGGCGGCGGCCGGTGCCGATCCCAGGCTCGGAGTTTGAGTTGCCCCTATCGGTAGCAGTGATGGCCATCGGCACCAGCGCGAATCCGATCATCCAGAGCACTACGCCCGGCCTCAGCACCAACAAGCAGGGCTACATCGAGGCCAACGCAACCACGCAGAAGACGGCGCGCAGGGGAGTGTTCGCGGGCGGCGATATCGTGACCGGCAGTGCTACGGTGATCCTGGCCATGGGCGCGGGGCGGCGTGCAGCCAAGGCGATCGACGAGTACCTGGCCACGGGAGCGTGGTGAGACTTGGTTTTTTTGGAGGCAATCATGGCAAGCAACGACCCGACAACCTGCCCGCTGTGTTGCGGACTCGGCCGGGTGCCAAGAGAGCAGTTGCTATCGACGCTGGCCGATCCGAATCTTGACCAGAAGGTGGCGCAGGCGGTCGTCGAACTGACGAGGTCCCGGGGAGCGGCTGCCGTCAGCGCCGGGCAGCCTTCGCCGGGGAATTTTGAGCGCGACGTCCACAGCTGGAATCCCGCCCAGCCCATGTGGCGACGGAGTCCGAAGGAGTAGGAGCTATGGCAAGCCGGCCGAGTCGCCGGCCTTGATCATGCGGAGGTGCAAGGTGAAAGACAGCGTATCGTTCTATGCCTTCGATCTGCTGCGCGAGGTGCCCGCGGTGTGCGACGTGTGCGCCAGCGCGGCGCCGGTGCTCCGCTACAAGGTGCACAGGTGTGCCCCGGACGGCGAGCCCCAGGAAACCCGGGGATTCTGCTGCGCGGAGTGCGCCTCGCGCCTATTGCGGACGCTCGAGTCCACCGAAATCCGCGAGTGGAAGGAGGAGAAGGCGGCTCTGGAGGCCGAGGGGGTAGCGGTTTCGGATTTCGCGGTAAGTAAAGATTGACGACGCCGTCGGCCAAAGCCGAGCTTCGAGCAAAGAGGGGGAAAAATTTAAAGGCTGTGACATTGGTTATGCTCTAGCTACCAGCTCCTGCGAGGGAGCCCTGCAGCGTGGAGACATGCACCGTCACAGCCCTTGATGCGGTCACTGCTTTCGCAGTCCCTGACCCCGACTGCCCCTCGCAGAGCCGTCGGTTTTTTCGGGTCCGGTTACTCCTGCGGGTCGCCCCGCCGAGCTGACCACCCAGCCTACTTTGGACTGGCCAACGTTTTATTTTCGGCCAACCCTTTCGACCGTCGACGGTGAGCACCCTAAATGCTCGCCTATGGAATGTCAATGCCGTTTATTGGTGCAACTGCGGAAAATTTTGAGGAGGACTCGTCCCACGGCAAGCGCTTGATCCATGATTACTTGCGCGTGGAAATGTGCGCGACGTCGATTTTTTCCACAAGTTGCGCACAGCAGGGAAAGGTACCTCGCAAACATCTTGACGGCGGAAAAAAGCTAAAGCATGGTGGTAGCGGACATCTTTTTTCATGTCGGAGTTAGTGGCGTACGTGGATGGCGGGTCGCTCGGGAATCCCGGGCCGGCTGGCATTGGGGTGGTGATAGACGGATGCGAAGGCGGGCAGATTCGCATCGCGAAGTGGATTGGCCACCAGGATAACAACGTGGCGGAGTACGTCGCGTTGATGGAGGCGCTGCAGTGCGCGCTGGCTGCCCAAGCCACGGCGCTGCATGTCTACTCGGATTCGGAAGTAGTGGTCCGCCAGATGCGCGGCGAGTATGTTTGCCGCAGTCCCCGTCTTTACTCCTTGCATTGGACCTGCCGCAAGCTGGCGCGCAGCTTGTCTTTTTCAATCTCCCATGTTCGCCGCGAGAACAACGCTCAGGCGAATGCGCTGGCTAATGCGGCCGTGCGCGGGAGAGGCTGATTCACTCTTCCCGACGACGGTAAAGGACGCCCGCGCGACACCTCATCGGCTTTTCCCTGGGAGCTGGTACACGCCGCATGCCTAGCGCATCGTTGAACCGCCTGCTGGAGGAGCTTGAAGGAAGCCGTTCACGCTTCAGCCCGGGCGCCGCCAGGCAAGTGGAAGTCCTGCTGGCTGAACTCGGGTGCCGCGATTTCCCCAGCCCTTCCCTGCTGATTCGCTTCCACGAGGCTCTCCTGTTTCTTCGGGCGTTTCCGCAGGGACCCGGCGTTTTGCGGCGGACCGTCCGGTTGCTGGACACGTTCCACGAACGGGTGGTGGCTCTCGGCCGGCGGGGGGCGGACATGGAGGAGTTCGAGCCCATTGAGGTCTCCGGCATCGCCGGCACCGTGATGGAAGATACCCTGGGTCTCGATCGGGCGCGCTGGCTGGCACGCCGCTTCCCGCGGCACGTGGGGATTGACTGGGGCGAGTACGAGGACGAACGCGCGCTCGGCGCTACCTTGCCGCGTTTTGTTCCACTACTGGACGAAGACGCCGAGGTGGAGGCCAGCATTCCGTGGTTACGCTGGCTGCGATCCGCCCAGGGACGTCGTGGATCGTTATTACAGTGGCTTATCGAGCGCTTCGACGAGCTGCCGTTGGCGGATCGGGAGAAGGCTGAACTGTATGATTCCCTGCGTCTGCCTGTCCAATGGAAGCTGGGTAATCTGCAGCTGTCCCGCACGCGCAACTGGAGCCGACCCCGCTCTGTCTACTACCACCAAGAACCACTGATCCCGCGCAAGGCGGTGTCGCTGAAAGAGATGCTGGCCGAACCCGGTCCCCTCCTCGAACCCCTGCCGCTATCGGAGGGCAAGGCGGTGATGGATAGGATTCGCGAGGTGATGCTGGTCCGCTACCGGGAACTTTATGGGACAACGCTCGGCGATCCCCATTCTGTGGTGCGGGCGGAGGTGGGACGCGGCGTGGTCATTTATTTATGGAACCTGCAGCCTGCGCGGCGCCTGCCCCTGCGAGCGTATCTTGCCGGGTTGACCTTGAAGAACGGCGTGCCCGTCAACTACATCGAAGCCATCGGGCTGTGCGAATGGATCGAACTGGGCTTCAATACCTTCTACACGTTCCGCGGCGGCGAGACGGCATGGATCTTTGCGCAGGTGCTGCGCTGCCTGCACCGTCGGATGGGAGCGGAATGTATTTCGATCTACCCGTACCAGATCGGCCAGGGCAACGAGGAGGCTCTCCAGTCAGGCGCTTTCTGGTTCTACCGCAAGCTGGGATTCCGGCCGGGGCGCCGTGACCTCCTGCGCCTGGCGGAGCGGGAGGAGAAGCGTATGGCCATGGACCCCCGGCACCGGACCTCGACTCAAGTCCTGAAGCGCCTGGCTCAAGGGCACATTTTCTACCATTTGCCCGGAAGTGAGCCGGGAGCGTGGGACCGGTTCTCAGTGCGCAACCTCGGCCTGCGCGTCAACCGCCGCATGGGACGGGAGTTTTATGGCGACAGCGCCCGACTGCGGAGGTCTTCGGCGGCGAGGGTCGGGCGCGCGCTGGGGGGCACAGGCAAGCGTTGGAGTGCCCCGGAACAGCAGGCGTTCGCGGACTGGGCGCTGGTGCTTACGCTCGTCCCCGATCTCCGCCGCTGGACGAAACAGGAGAAGCGGGAATTGGTCCACCTCATCCGCGCCAAGGCCGGTCCCGACGAGATGCGGTACCTGCGCCTTACCCAGGGTCACGCCAGATTGCGCCGTGAAATCATCCGCCTGGGATCGCGATCCGCGTAAGGTTGGCAGGGTTCGGACCTGTCCGGCTAGATTCATGGGTGCAATCCGGCCGAAATGGGCTACCATACAGCAAGGCTGGCTTCATCCGCACTCCTGATCCGGAGACCGGGGTCTTTTTCTTCTCATCGTTTCCCGGCTCCTGACGGAATGATGAGGAGGAGCTGTGCATCCTGCATATCCGTTTCCAGTTCAGGTGAGAACCCGCAGCGTGCTGCTGCTGGGAGCGTATCTGTTGCTGTACTTCCCTGCGCCGCTGTTTGCCCAGAAAATTGCGGCCGACAGCGCTAAATTTCCCAAGTACGACCTCGAGAATGAAACCAAGATGAAAGGGATCGTCCAGGAAGTGAAGCTGCCCCCGAAAGGAAGTGGACGGGAAGCAGCCCATTTAATGGTGAAGAGTGGGGACGCGGTCCTCGACGTCTATCTTTGCCCGGAATCGTTTCTCGGGGATTTGGGAGTGACGTTCAGCAAGGGAGACGAGATCTCCCTGACCGGCTCCAAGGTAAAACACAACGATGTTGACCTGATCCTGGCGCGGGAAGTGGCGCGGGGGTCGGATACTCTGGTACTTCGCGACGACAAGGGCAATCCGGTGTGGGGCCCCAGCCGCTGAGGCGACGGCCTCGAGGCGAAGGCAAAGGGACGCGAAGGGCACACAGGGCGTAACCAGTTCGGAACCGCGCGACTCTCAGGAAGGAGCAGTTGCGCTCAGCTTCAGGTTGAATTGCTCGAGCAGGAATCGCTTGGCCTCGTCCTGTTCGCTCTGCTGGCCGGGCGGAGAGCAATGCAGGTAGAGGATGTACGCTTCGGCGGCGGCGGCAGGGTCCCCCTCGACGGCGCGCCTTCGCGCCTGGTCGAGAATCCGGCCCGGCAACTTCTCCACATGCTCGCGCACCGCCTTGATCAGGGTATCCCTGGCTTCTATTTCGACGTCAGCCAGAACCTGCTGTTCGTCGGGGGTTGCGCCCAGCGCTCTTACCCCTTCGGTATCTTCGGGCTTGACGTTTTCCAGAACGATGAATTCCTTGTGGTTGTTCAGGGAAACTGGCGGCGCCGCTTCCACCACGCTGTAGCTGGAATCGACGATGCGGAATGAAACTTCCACGATCGCCGCTACGTCGATGGTTTTTCGCGTGTAGTTGTACGGCTTGGTGATGTCACTGGCGCTCGTCTTGGCAGTGGAATCCAGTTCACGGCGCGCGTCGTCAACGCGCTGCTGGGCCAGCGCCACCGCGCGGTTGGCATCAGCGATATCCGACTTGCTGCCGTGCGCCTGGGCCGCTTCCAGAGCGCGCTGCGCGCTCTGGAGATCAGCAGCCGCCGCCTGGTAGTCGCGGTTCGCTCGGTTCCACTCATCGTTGGAGACTTCGTGGGCTCCCACCCGGTACCTGGACTCCATCGCCTCCACTGTCTCGTTTCGTATCGGCCGGTGCTGCAACACTTCGCCCAGGATTTGAAAGTTGGGTTCTGCGGCCGCGGTTTCGTTTGGCCGAATCACTTTGACCGGCGGACCGGAAGACTCCAGGCCCGCGGCGATGGCGTCAGAGAGCTGTTCGGCAAATCGGCCGCTGTCGCGGCGCGAGGTCTGGTCGTAGAACGCCACCCGGAGCGACAGTCTGGACCGCATCTGGTAGAGGGCCGAACTGCGCGCTCGTTCCTGGAGCACGTCGTCGCGGCCCGGCTTGTAGTGCTGCGCTTCATCCAGGTAAAGCCATGCCAGCCCGACGCCGGAACCTTGCGGCCGCTCCAGGTATTTGCGGGCTTGAGCCAGGCAGTAGTCGCTAAGCTTCTGCGCCAGTTGATCGAGGCGCAGCTTCAGATTCTCGTCGTCAGGACTGAGGTCACGGGCCCGCTCGAGATACTGGTGGGCCTCGTGGATTGCAACCTCGTCTGCCCGATTGCGGATGGGGGTATGCGCGTCCTCGAGCTGTTTCGCCTTCTGGGCGGCGGCCCTGATGTAAGCGGGTTCCAGCGCATGCAACGGGTCGGTCACCAGAGCGCGTGCTCCGGCGGGCAGAGCGTACAGCACCTCGTACGCCTCGAGATAGTTCTGCTCTTGCTGCATGTCCTGGCTCTTGCGGAGAGCGGCATCGGCGATCTCACGGTTGTGGGAGGCTTCCAGGCCAGCCTCCGCATTCTTGAGTGCGGCCGCGGCCTCCGCACGCTGGTTGATATTGCTGGCCTTCTGGAATTCCTGGACTGCCTCCTGCCATTGCTGGGCACTCTCGGCCGCCATCCCGCGTTGGAAATGGAGCTTGTAGGCGGCATCCAGGACCGCCGCCACCCGCGGCTCTTCCGCGGCGAACACGCGGTAGGACCCGATGGCCGCGACCGCGTCATCCGGCTGCTCGGCCTCGAGCTGCAACTGGGCGTTGCGCAGGCTGTTTTCGAACCGGTTTGTTGCGGCGCTGACCGATTTGAGCAGGTTCTGGGCCGGCTCGAAGTGGGAATCAATCTCGAGGACCTGGTTGACCAGATTCCGCACCACCACCAGGTGGCTGTATCCGGCGGTGTGAGCGGACAAAGCCTCCTCGTAGGCCTGCCATTCGGCACGCCCTCGATCGGTGAGGGTCCGCAGCTCTCCCTGAATGCTATCGAGCAGTTGTGTGGTAGTGGCCGAATTCGGAGCGAGTTCCAGGGACTGATCCGCACTCTGCTTGGCGCCGCGTAGATCGTCGTAGGAGCTGGCGCTTCCTTCCGCCCTCCGATAGCTGGCTAGCCGAGCCTGGCCTTGCTCGGTAAGCAGGGTAGCCAAGGCCATATTCGCTTGGTTCATGTGGGAGGTTTTCGGGTACCTGCTCAGGTAGTCCTGCCAGCCAGTGATGGTGTTGGCGCGTTCCGCTCGCAGGTATTCCGCCAGCTCCACATCCGGGGCGCGCACAAAGACCAGCTTCACCCCCGGCTTGAGCGGGGGAATCGAACTCTCCCCGGACAACACTCTTCCCAGCAACTCGCCCCGGCTGGCCAGTTCAGCGGCGCTCAGGGCCTCGCCTTTGTCCAGCTTCAGGTTGGCCGGAACGACGCAGGAGACATTGCCGCCTTGGGTGAGGAGCAGCGTGCCGTCAGCCCGTCGCTCGAGCGAGTCTGCTCCGGACAATGACACCTTGGCGAGCTTTCCGTACTGGGACCTGTCGATCAGCTGGGCAGTGCCACAGCTGCGGACTTCGGCCTTGCCATTCAGCAGGAGGTCGGTGAGTTCGAGGTAAGCCGGTCCGTTCGGTCCGTTGTAGAGAAGGATGGCGGTGAGCGGTGGTTCCTTTGCGTGCGCGTAGACAACCACGACCGAAGCCAGCGCAGCCTCCAGCAGCAGGTTGGAGAGAAGAACACAACGCAAGCGTGCGGCCAGCCGGAAGCGTCGAAGCATGGAGACCTGGGGGAGCACGGGGACAACAGGCGTCAAACGCCGGCAAAACGGGCGTTCCGGATGCGCCGGTATCATACTCGGCGAGACGTCGAAGTCAAGCGCCCGTCCCGTCCGATGGTTATGAATCCCGGTGGGATTAGCCTAGAATGCTCGCCAAGAGCGACCCCAGAGGCAGCGACACATTTCATGGCGACGGCACTGACACGCCGGGATCAGCAGGACCAGACGGGCAAGGCCGCCGGTCCTTGTGTGCTGGTACTTTTCGGAGCGGCCGGCGACCTGACCAAGCGCAAGCTGGCCCCGGCGCTTTTCAACCTCGTCAAAGCCGGGTTGCTGCCGGACAACTTCGCCATGCTGGGCGTTTCCGTCGATGACCTGAGCCCGGAACGATTCCGGGATCAGCTCACCGGATTTCTTCCCGCCGAGGATCGGGGAACGAAAGCCTGGGAGTGGTTCACCGAGCGGCTCCATTACCAGCGCGGAGACTTTGGGGACTCGGCAACGTATGCTGGCCTCACCCAACGGCTTGGCCATCTGGACGGGGAACACCAGACCCAAGGCAACTATCTGTTCTACCTGGCGACTGCCCCCAAGTTCTTTGCCCCCATCGTCCAGCAACTGGGGCAGGCCGGCCTGTCGAGCCAGACGAACGCGAGTTGGCGACGGATCGTGATCGAGAAGCCTTTTGGGCACGACCTGGATTCCGCCCGCAGCCTGAACCGCGAAATCAAGAAGGTGCTGGACGAAAACCAGATCTACCGCATCGATCATTATCTGGGCAAGGAGACGGTACAGAACATCATGGTGTTCCGCTTCGACAACGCCATCTTCGAGCCCATCTGGAATCGCCGCTACATCGACCACGTGCAGATCGCGAATGGGGAGACGGTCGGTGTCGAACGGCGCGGCGGATACTTTGACAACGCTGGCACGCTGCGCGACATGGTACCCAATCACATGATGCAGTTGCTCAGCCTGACGGCGATGGAGTCGCCGGCGTCCCTCCAGGCCGACGCGGTGCGCAACGAGCAGGCCAAGGTGTTGCGCGCGATTCAGCCCTTGGATTCCGAAGACGTTCTCCATCGCAGCGTACGCGGCCAGTATGGCGAGGGCATGCTGGGCGCAGAGCGAGTACCTGGCTACCGGAGCGAGCCCGGAGTCTCTCCGGAATCAAGAACCGAGACATTCGTAGCCCTGAAGCTCAACATCGACAACTGGCGCTGGGCGGGGGTCCCATTCTACCTGCGAACCGGCAAGCGCCTGGCACAGCGGCACACGGAAATCGCCATCCAGTTCAAGCGCACCCCCTTCGAGCTGTTCCCCAAGGGGCCCTTTCAGAAGCTGCACACCAATACCCTGGTCATCCAGATCCAACCGGCGGAGGGAATCTCCTTGAGCTTCGGCGCCAAAATCCCGGGCGCCGTCCTGCGGGTGGGATCGGTTGACATGAGTTTCGAATATTCCAAGTACTTTCGGGCGGAGGCGTACACCGGCTACGAAGTATTGCTCTATGACTGCATGATCGGAGACGCCACCCTGTTCCAGCGCGCAGACATGGTGGAAGCGGGTTGGAGTGTAGTGGATCCCGTTCTGGATGTATGGAAGGCATTGCCGCCCCGCCGTTTTCCGAATTACGCCGCTGGCACCTGGGGACCCAAGGACGCTGACGAACTGATGGCACGCGACGAACGTCAATGGAGGACAATCCAGGCATGATTCTCTCAGGAGAGATTGGCGCGACTCGCACCCGGCTGGCCGCCTTCGAAACCGAAGGCAACAATCTGAAGCGCGTGGCCGAAACCGCCTATAAGAGCCAGGAGCACGGCGGGCTCGCGGAGATCATCCGGGCGTTCATACGAACCGAGGGGATCCCGGTGCACAGCGCTTGCTTTGGCGTGGCCGGGCCGGTGAAACGCGGGCGCAGCAAGACTTCCAATCTGCCCTGGACGATTGACGCTCGGGAACTGGCCGGGCAACTCAAGCTGAACACCGTCGGTCTGCTCAATGATCTCGAAGCCTACGCCTACGGAATCGATGGCCTCAGTTCCGGGGACTTCGTAACCCTGAATGAAGGCTCTGAGGAGGAAGAAGGGAACCGTGCCGTGATCTCGGCGCGCACCGGACTGGGCATGGCGGGCCTTTACTGGGACGGGTTCCGGCATCATCCCTTCGCCTGCGAGGGTGGTCATACCGACTTCGCACCCCGGAATACTTTGGAGCTGGAGTTGCTGACCTACCTGCAGAAAAAATACGGCCGCATCAGCTGCGAGCGCGTGCTCTCCGGCCCCGGAATCCAGAATATCTACGACTTCCTTCGCGGCACCGGAAAAGCGGAGGAACCCCAGTGGCTGAAGGAGCAGTTGGCAGCCGCACCCGATCCTCCCGCCCTGATCTCGCAACTGGCGCTCGAGGGTAGGGCCACGATCTGTGAGCAGACGCTGTCGATCTTTGTAAGCATCTACGGAGCCGAGACCGGAAACTGCGCTCTGAACTTTCTCTCCACGGCAGGCATTTTCATCGGCGGCAGCATCGCGGCCAAGATCGTGCCCAAGATGAAAGACCCCGCGTTCCTCGAGTCCTTCCTGGACAAGGGGCGGATGCGGCCGCTGCTCCAGGACATGCCCGTCAGAATCGTGCTCAACGACGACGCGGGAATCATCGGCGCGGCCCGGCACACGCTGGTGGAGAGAGCGTTCCGCAGCGCAGGCCGCGGGCGGGAGTAGGGCGAGGTTCGGAGGTTCCGAGTCGCTGAATTTCTGCCGGTCGAGAGTGTCGTGTGCTCGCCGCTCGGCGGACACCCGTGTGGGTAACCCATTAGCAACTGCGCCAGTCATCCAGGGACTGCACGGCGACGGCCAGAACGGATTTTGCGCCAGTCATCTCCCCAGCCTGTATCCAGAGATCAAGGAGTGAGCTAGCGGAGACGATTTGGTATAAGAAGGTCTTCCTCTGATGGACACCGTTGGACTACTCCACGACCGCATAGTGGCCAACCGGCGCGTCAACACTCTGGCCTCGTGGTTCGCCAGGCTGGCCCCAAAGGACGCCCGCATACTGGACGTGGGTTGCGGCGACGGGCTGCTCGCCGCATGCTTGCGCTCCAGGCGTCCAGACCTGACCCTGCAAGGGATTGACGTACTCCTCCGGGGACACGCTCCGATTCCGGTTGCCATCTTCGACGGATCGCGGATTCCGTTCGCTGATGACTCTTTCGACGGCGTTCTTTTGTCAGATGTTTTGCACCATACCGAGGACCCGACGGTCTTGTTGCGCGAGGCGTATCGGGTGACCTCCCATTGGGTATTGCTCAAGGACCATTTCCGCAAAGGGTTCGCAGCTTCCGAGCGTCTGCGCTTCATGGATTGGGTCGGCAATCGAAGATTCGGAGTGGCGCTCCCCTATAACTATTGGAGCGAGCAGCAGTGGCGACAGGCCTGGCAAAACGTCGGTCTCGAACCCGAAGAGATGGTTACGCGTTTAGGCCTGTATCCTGGGCCGGCCAACTGGGTTTTTGGGGCCGAACTCCACTTTATGGCCCGGTTGAAGAAACGATCTCGAGCTAGCGCCGCCGAAGTCCGAGCACGCTGAGGAAGAAGCTGGCGAAAATGGTCTGGGCCCCGAGGGTGAGGAGCAGGGCGGCGGGAACGACCAGACGCATGGTGTCAGAGTAGTTGAGATGGCCGAATTGGCGGGCTTGCCAGACGCCCACCGCATAAACGGAGATGGCGAGGCCGGCGGCAGCCAAGAGCGCACCGACGAGGAGTCCAACTTCGAGAGTGATGTAACCGAAGAGGCGCTCGAGGAGGGGGTCGGGCGGGAGCAGTCCCTCGGAAATGGCAAACAGCTTGGTGAACACGGCAAAGGCAACCGCCTGGAATCCCAGCAGGACGAAGACGGCGGCATAGAGCATCGTGTGCACGTCGAAGGTGATGGCGCCGACGGTTCGCGGTGCGGGCAGTAGCCAAAGGCCGACGAGCGTCCCCACCAGCATGAGGGCCAGCCCGGGATAGAGGAAGAGCCAGCGCGGGCTGTAAAGCAAGAAGAAGCGGAGAGTGCGCCACCCGTCTCGCCAGGTGCGGAGGTGGGGGGGGCGGGTGCGTCCGTCGGGGGCGAGGGTGGTGGGCACTTCCGCGATGTTCATGCGGAACAGGGTGGCCTTGACCACCATCTCGGTGGCGAACTCCATGCCCGTCGTACGCAGGTCCATACGCTGGTAGGCGTCTTTGCGGAACGCACGGAGACCGCAGTAGAAGTCGCCGACCTGGCTGCGGAAGAAGATGCGGCCGATGCCGGACAGGGCGGGGTTGCCGAGGTAACGGTGCAAGGGTGGCATGGCGTCCTTCTGAATGCCGCCGCGGAAGCGGTTGCCCATGACCAGGTCGGCGCCGGCCCGGAGCTTCTCGACAAAGCGGGGGAGGTGAGAGAAGTCATAGCTCTCGTCGGCATCGCCCATGAGGATGAATCGGCCGGAGGCGGCCGCGATGCCGCCCATGAGAGCGTTGCCGTATCCGCGGGCGGGAACCTCCACCACGTGCGCCCCCAGACGCCCCGCGATTTCCACCGAGCCGTCGGTCGAGCCGTTATCGGCGATGATGACTTCACCGGCGATGCCGGATTCTGCCAAGGCGCACTGGGCCTGGCGAATGCAGGCTTCGAGGGTCTCCGCTTCGTTGAGGCAAGGCATGACAACGGAGAGTTCGATGGGCTCAGAGTTGTTGGTGGACGGCACGACGGGTTGAAATTCCGGGTCAGGCCTGACCGCCACGGGCAAGACGTTCCCCCGAGCTTGGATAGCTGCCAAGAAGTGTATCCGAGACGGAGAAGAACCTGAAGGGGCGCCCCCGGGGGTGGTAGATCCGGTTCGCAAAGGCTTGATAATATCGTCGGGGTCAAACCACTTCAGACCGGGACCGCGCAACGGTGGATTTTCTCCCCCGCTTTCAACCTGTGATTCTCGGGTTGCTGCTCGTGGCCGGGTACTTCGCCGCCCGCCTGGGCGACCGGGGGTTCCGCCGCATCGAGCGTTGGGGAACGGCGTTAGCCCGGAAAAAGGGCGCCGTCGTCCTCGGAATTGGTCTGGCGGCCATAGTCTTGCGGCTGGCGCTGCTCCCAGTGATGCCAGTGCCGATTCCGGCCATACACGACGAATTTTCTTTCCTCTTGGCGGCCGACACCTTCGTGCACGGGCGGCTGGCGAACCCACCCCATCCGATGTGGTTGTTTCTCGAAACTTTTCATGTGCTCGAGCACCCGACGTATGCCTCGATGTATCCGCCGGCGCAGGGCGGCGTGCTGGGGCTCGGACAACTGCTAGGCAATCCTTGGATCGGGGTGTTGCTGAGCATGGCCGGAATGTGCGCCGCCGTAACCTGGGCGCTCCAGGGATGGCTGCCGCCGCAGTGGGCGCTGCTGGGCGGAGCGCTGGTGCTGCTGCGGATCGGACTGGTCAGCTATTGGATGAACAGCTACTGGGGCGGCTCGGTGGCGGCGATGGGCGGGGCGCTGGTGATCGGCGCGTTGCCCCGGATCATGCGGCGACCGAAAGTGCGGGATGCGCTGTTGATGGGTATGGGCGGTGGCATCCTCGCCAACAGCCGGCCCCTGGAGGGATTCATTTTCTGCCTGCCGGTGGCGGTGGCGCTGTTGGTATGGCTGTTTTCGAAGCGGAGTCCTCGGCTCGTGGTCACTGGCACCCGGTTGCTTCTGCCGGCGGCGGGCGTATTGGCCCTGGCGCTGGCCTTTGTCGCCTACTACAACTGGCGAGTCACGGGAGACGCGCTGCTGTTTCCGGAGATGCTGGATCAGAAGGTGTACACAAATTTCCCTCCGTTCCTCTGGCAAGCTCCCAAGACCCCTTTGCAGTACAGCAATCCACAATTCGAAAAGTTCTACAACGAGGTCAACCCCGACCTTTATCCTCGGTCTCTAAGAATTTCTTTCAGCCGAAAGACTGGAGAACTGTGGAAGTTTTTTGTGCACGTTCCCTTGTCAATTCCCCTGCTGGCCTTCCCTTGCATGCTGACTGACAAGAGAATCCGCCTCCTGCTGATTCAGTGCGTATGGTGCGGCCTGGGCTTGCTGAGTGTGGTTTGGTTCTTTCCACATTACGCGGCGCCGCTGACGGCGACCATATTCGTTTTGTTGATCCAGGGCCTGCGGCACCTGCGACGCTGGCAGGTCAAGGGACGACCGGTGGGCGTGTACTTCAGCCGGCTGGTGGTACTTGTGGCACTGGTTCAGACGGGTGGATTGACGGCCGATATATTTCGCAATCCGGTTGATGAGATGGGTTCGTATCGAGCCAGCATTGTGAGACAACTCGAAGCGATGCCGGGAAGGCACCTGGTGTTGGTCAAATACGCTGAGGACCACGACAGCAATGATGAGTGGGTCTACAATGCCGCCGATGTGGACCGGGCCAAGGTGGTGTGGGCGCGAAAAATCCCTGGGCAAGACCTGACTCCGCTGCTCAACTATTTTCGAGATCGAGAGATATGGGAGGTGGAGGCCGATGCGCAGCCTGAGGGACTGGAGGGGTATCGAAATCCGGGCGCGCTCAGCTCGCACCCGTCCCCCTGATGGAGGTCACACAGCCTCGGCGCCGGAATGGAAGGCAGGGGACGGGACACTACAATTTTCTCCAAGGACAGCCGCCATGTTTCTTCTGCGCAAGCTTCGCCTGTTCACCCTGGTCGCCCCGATGGCTGCCTTCGCCGCGACCGGATTGCTGACCGTGCAGATCAAAGAGTACGAGGTCCCGACGCCGAAGTCGCGGCCTCACGATCCCGCCCTGGCGCCCGATGGCTCACTCTGGTACACCGGGCAGGGAGCGAACAAGCTTGGGCGGCTCGATCCCAAAACCGGGGAATTCAAAGAGTATGTCCTGAAGACTCCTGACTCCGGACCGCATGGCCTGGTCGCGGATAAAGAGGGAAACATCTGGTTCACTGCCATCTCTGGAGGCTACCTTGGCAAGCTCGATCCAAAAACGGGCGAGGTCACCGAGTATCGCCCACCCGGCGACCAGGAGATCGACCCCCACACACCGGTTTTCGATCATGAGGGCATTCTATGGTTCACCAACGAGGACACGAACTACATTGGGCGCCTCGATCCGAAAACCGGCAAGATGAGTTTGACGAAGGTGCCCACGCCGCATGCTGTGCCGTACGGCATCGTGATCCTGAAGAACGACATGCCCCTGTTTTGTGAGTTCGGGACCAACAAGCTCGCCACCATTGATCCCAGGAGCATGACCATCCACGAGTACCGGCTGCCGGAGGCAAACGCGCGTCCGCGCCGGCTCGCTCTGGCCCCGGACAACACCATCTTTTACACCGACTACGCGCGGGGGTATCTGGGGCACTTCGACCCCGCCGGCGGGAAGTTGGTAAAGGAATGGGCGTCGCCTGGCGGCGCAGAGTCGGAGCCGTATGGAATCGCTATAACCAACGATGGCGAGGTCTGGTATAGCGAGTCCGGCATCAGACCGAATACGCTCGTCAGGTTCGATCCCAGGTCCGAGACCTTCAGCACGAAGCAAATCCCGTCCGGAGGCGGTGTGGTACGTAACATGATCGCGACGCCCGATGGACGGTTGTACCTGGCGTGCAGCGGAGTGAATAAGGTCGCTGTCGTGGATACGACGAGAAGTAAGCAAACCGGGGTCGGGGACAAGTAAACCCTGGCATGGCTTGCCGAAGCTGCTTGTGCTCGGTGGTCCGCGTCCCCACGATTTTTTCCATGTGGTCACAGCCGCAGTGTTGATGCGGCTCGCTGCAGATGCCCTGTTCCTCGGCCCAATCGGACGCGGCGCCTCCGCGCGAGCTTACCAGAGGTCCCTGCTCGTGATCCTTAGTTTGCCTCCCACCCTTGGGTAGGTTCCGTAGCACCACCAGCCTATTCCCAATATCGGTAAGTCTGACACATGCTGGACTGGGCTGGCGACGAAGGCAAGAGCGGCTGCAGGGTTCTCTCCGCAGCGTTTGTCGTTCGCCCTCGTCGTCAGCTCGAGTCAATTCGATCACGAAGCAACCAGCCCAGTAGCCTCGATTGCCTCCATGCGCACTGGTTGAAGGCCCTGCGGTGCTTTCGGCGCGACCGGCCCGGATCAGGTGTTTTGTCATTCGTATACTCAGAGTGGACGGAAAGATGGCCTAGGCGAGAGAAACTGCAGGATAGGTGATGCTGGGTGGAGTTCCGGCCAGACCTGAGTTGCTGCTTGTTGTCGCCCGTAAGCTGCCGGGTCCGAAACAGAGCAGGGAATTCCCTGATGATCACGCCTGGAGTGATGGGGCCCGCATCAGGCAGCGCTGGCCGTGGGCTGGGTACGCATCTGCTCCAGCATTTTCTCTTTCATCTCTTTCGCGGTAGGCTCCGCTTTGTGGGTGCTTACCATCCACATGTATCCGTCGGGATCCACGAGGGTACCGCAGCGATCACCCCAAAACATGTCGGTCACCGAGCCCTGACCGGTGGCTCCGAGGGTGAGGGCTTTGGCGAAAACCTTGTCTGCGTTTTCCACGTAAATATAGAGGCTCGCAGGCGAGGCGCCGATACCCTTGGCCGAACGTCGACCCATGGCGGGGTTCTCCGGCCCCAGCATCAACGTCGTACCGCGCAGCGTCAGCTCCGCATGCATCGGCTTTCCATCGGGGCCGTTCATGATGTTGCGCTTGGCGAAGCCAAATGCTTTCTGATAGAACCCCACGGCCGCCGCTACATCGGAGACGGTGAGGAAGGTCGATACGGCGCCGTACTGCTTCTTGTTGAGCGGATCAATCTTCTTTTTTGGCATGGTGCTCTCCCCCAGACAAGCAACATTCTAGCGAATTTCCCGGCTAACGAGTATTCGTCCTGCCTCCCGGGCACGGACCGCCCGCTTGGTTGGTGTCACACTCCCTCTTTCCTGCCCCAGATTCCGATCCCTGACCCGTCCCTCAGGAGCCCAGCGTCGAGACTCAGGGCCAGATATCCCTCCTTCCCAGGCGACGGCGCCGGCGAGGTGGGCGGGGATCGTGGGCGGATCGACACCGCAAGCGATTCGGCTGACTAGTTCGAGACCGGAGCCCTGCCCTCCTTGAGGCTGCGCAGATGCAGGATAATTTGCCAGCGTTTCGTCTCGGGCAAGCGACTGAACGAGTGCATACGACGGTCGGGGTTGCCGTTGGTGATCTTCCAGACTAGGGCTCCATCGGTCTGTTCCTGGACAACTGGCAATTGCAGGTCCGCGGCATGTTTCTTGACCAGCCCGCTGCCGTCTTCTCCGTGACACTCCACGCGATTTCGTTGAAACAGCTTGCGGCCGCCTGCCATGGCTCCTGACCTGTGCGTGAGCGGGTTGGGGCGCGCGGCGGCGGCGAGTGGAGCATGCCAGCCGGGATCGGGCTGGTAAGCGGTGTTCTGCGCGCAAAGCACGGGAGAGAGCAGGAGCATGCCGGCGGCGGTCAGAGGGCCGGAGCGCATCAGGGGCGCTCTCCGAACCAACGCGCAATTTTGCCGGCCATCGCGCACTTCGTAGCTGTAGCCCAGACGGAGCAGCCGGGGCGTGCTCTGGCGGGTCCATCCGATGGCCGGGGAGAAGCTCAAGGTCGAGCTATTGCCGACCTGCCAGGAGACCACGGGCGCGACGTAGTGGGAGGTATCGTGCAGGCCGAAGCCGTACGTGGTACCGAGACCCCCGTAGAGCTCGACTCCCGCGACGAAGTTCTCCCGGCACCAGACGCAGTTCCCCCCGGATGCCATGGTGGCCAGGGGCCGAGATGCACCCAGGGCGTAGCCGAATTCGATGCCTTCGTGGGCGGAGAAATTTTTCTCGGCGATGAAGTTGCCGGCCAGATTCCAGTCGTGCCGATTGCTGGAAAGGATGAGCTTTGTCTCCAGTTCCTTGTTCCAGACCCCGCCGGCCAGGGAGTTGGAATCGACGACATCTCCGTCGTTGCCCACGACTTCTTTCAGGATTCGGCTGCCCTCGCTGGTGTGTTCGTACTCCAGATAGAGCACGGGATTAACGGGATACTCACGCTTCAGGGGACGGAAGCGGTTTTCCAAGCGCACACCGGTGAAAAGGCCTCCTTCACCACTGGCAGCCTGTCCTTCCAGGTATAACTCGGTGGTCCAGCGGGGGGTGAGACCATACTCAAACTCGCCGTAGGGAGCGAAGAACAGGTTCTGACCGGAGCGGGGAATCCCGGTGGTGCTGAAGGTGGAGATCTCGAGGTTGCCGGGCTCCTCCAGATGGTGGTCGTAGGTGACGAAGTAAGGACTTTCCTGGGCGGGCAGCGCGGTGGCGGCCAGCACAAGCAACAGGACGGGAACCGCGCGGGGTATGCAACACTCAGATGCAACTTGATTGCAATTCGCTGGAGCGTACGCTAACCCAGAGGACAGCGGCTGGTCAAGATCGCGGGCAATTTTTTGTTGCCGTTGGTTTGCAACTATTTGAAACGCTGCGCGGGCTCAGGCTAAGGACGTGCGGCATCCGGAGCAATAGCCGCCGATCTCGAGCCGGGAAACGACGATGTGGAAGCGGCAGTCCCGCTGGATCTGGCCCTTCAGGCGATCGAACAGGTCGCTCTCGAATTCCGTAATCTTGCCGCAGCGCAGGCAGGCCATGTGGATGTGGTCGCGTTGCGGCCGGCGTTCGTAAAAATGTTTTTCGCCTTCGAGGTGCATCAGATCCAGTTCGTCCACCAGGCCGTGGCGCTTCAGCAAGCTCAAGGTGCGATACACCGTGACGCGATCAATCCGGGAATCGATGCGCCGCGCCTTGCGCAGGATCTGGCTGGCGTCGAGGTGCTGGCGGGCGGTCTCGACCACACGCAGGATGGTGCGGCGCTGGCGAGTCATGCGCAGGCCCCGCGACATGAGTTCGGCCTGCAAGCGTCCGGGGGCTTCGGTCTGGGGCAGAGGCATATTTCCCTCCAAGGCGCAAATCGGTTGCAACTAGTCTAACCCAAGTCACTCCCGCATGCGGCCGACGGTTATCTGGCGGATGAGTCGACCCTGGGAGTGGGAGACGGGACGGGCGGCGGGGCGCGACTGAGTTGCGAGGGACCCTTAGTTGCCTTTCATCTTCTCCTTGACGCTGTGGGCCAGTTTTTCGATCTCCTCCGCCTTCTTGACGACGTCAAGGGAAAGGGTGTTCTCGCTGCTCTTGTCCACATCCTGTTTGAGTTCGGTCGCGAGTTTGAGGAGTTTGTCGGTGTCTCGCTTGAGCGCGACTTGACGGTCGTGGTTGACTTTCTTGGCCATCTCCCGTTCCATTTTCCCCTGACCCTCGTCGGCCGGGGGAGGCGCCGGTGTGCCGGGGGGCAATGGGGTGGGGAACGGGGGATTTGGGTTCTGAGGGAAGGCGAGCGGCCTCGCGACCGAGAGAGCGAGGAAAAAAGCGAGAGCAAGCACCCGGGAAAGCACGTGGACCTCGTAAGGGCAAATTTACTGGCGTTTCGATTATAGGGCGGAGCGGCGCAGAGGGTGAAAAGCGCATCGTGGTCTGCGCTCAGCCGAGCGGCAGCCGGGCACGGGCAGGCTCTCCCTACTTCCCGCGCTCAGGCGGCTCTTAGGCGCCAGCGCTCGAAGCGGCGAGCTCGGCGGAACGACGGGATGGCCTGCCCGCGGCAAAGGCACACGGCCGCGACCTGCCCGAAGGCCAGGCGCCTTGTTGAGAGGCAGATGACCCAGAACATCGCGGACGGCATTTAGAGCGAGCTCATGTTCGACAGGAATTCGCCGTTGGACTTGGTTTTGCTCAACTTGTCGATCAGCAATTCCATGGCTTCCACCGGGGAGAGCGGATTCAGCACTTTGCGGAGCACCCAGATTCGGGCCAGATCTTCCTTGGGGATGAGCAGCTCTTCCTTGCGGGTACCGGAACGCTGGATATCGATGGCCGGGAAAACGCGCTTGTCGACCAGCTTGCGCTCCAGGATGATTTCCGAGTTGCCCGTGCCTTTGAACTCTTCAAAGATCACATCATCCATGCGCGAGCCGGTATCGATGAGGGCGGTAGCGATGATGGTCAACGAGCCGCCTTCCTCGATGTTGCGCGCCGAGCCGAAGAAGCGCTTGGGGCGCTGCAGGGCGTTGGAGTCGACGCCACCGGAGAGCACCTTGCCCGAAGGCGGCACGATGGTGTTGTAGGCGCGAGCCAGTCGCGTGATGGAGTCGAGCAGGATCACGACGTCACGCTTGTGCTCCACCAGGCGCTTTGCCTTTTCGATGACCATTTCGGCCACCTGCACGTGGCGGGCGGCGGGCTCATCGAAGGTGGAGGAGATGACCTCGCCCTTCACCGAGCGCTGCATGTCCGTGACTTCTTCAGGGCGCTCGTCGATCAGCAGGACCATGAGCACAACTTCCGGATGATTGGTGGTGATGGAGTTGGCAACGTTCTGCAGAAGCATGGTCTTGCCGGCGCGCGGCGGCGATACGATCAGGCCGCGTTGGCCCTTGCCGAGCGGTGTCAGCAGGTCCATGACGCGGGCGCTGATGTTGTCGCGCGCCGTCTCCAGCTTGACGCGCTCCTGGGGATAGAGAGGCGTCAGGTTATCGAACAGGATCTTGTTGCGCGCCTCGTCGGGCGACTCGAAGTTGACGGCCTCAATTTTGACGAGCGCGAAGTACTTCTCACCCTCATGCGGAGGACGGACCTGGCCGCTGATGGTGTCGCCGGTCTTCAGGTCAAACTTGCGAATCTGCGAGGGCGAGACGTAGATGTCGTCCGGTCCGGGAAGGTAGTTGTAGTCAGGCGAGCGCAGGAAGCCGTAGCCGTCCGGCAGAATTTCGAGGACGCCCTCGGCAAAGATGTGGCCTTCCTTTTCACTCTGCGCCTGGAGGATCTTGAAGATAAGATCCTGCTTGCGCAGACCGCTGGCTCCGGGCAGATCCAGAGACCGGGCGATCTTGGTCAGCTCGGTAATGTTCTTTTCTTTCAGTTCCGCGATGGTCATTGATCACCTACAGAGGAAGCTACAAAGGGGGGTGCTGCTGGAAGACTTACGGTTCGCGGGGGGTTGGGGGCGGGACGGGGCTTACGCCGCCCGCCGTTGCGCCTCAGCGAAATTCTCCGGCTCAGTCAGAACCGCCTGCCGTTCCGAACCAGCAATCCGATCCAAAACCTGATTCATCGTTTCCTGAATGCGGGTGTTAGGCCGGTGAAACTTGCGCGTGGCCTTGGAGGCAAGCTGACACAGCATATAACGATTCCGCAAAGTATGTAAAGCGTCAAACACTCGATCCGAACGCATGCTCGGGGTCTCTCCTTGACTCCATGAATTTGGCCGCAGCCACCGCCTCCACCACAGGGGCTCACCGCGCGCCGTACCGAGGACCTAAGTCACTGAAATAATATGGGTTTGCGCGGATTGAACGGTTCAATCTCATAGATGCTCGGCCCAATCTGAAAGTTGCTCTATTTTCGGGACGTTGAGGCGCGTCGGGGTGGTCCAAAGCACTACGCTATTGGGTCTCGAGGTACTTTAGAAGCGGGACGGGCTGGCGGTCAAGTGATTCTTTCGCGCACCTTGAAACAAGGGCGGGCATCCCCGGTCCAACCCGCGGGCGAATCGATTTGACATTGTCTTCGGGGCTCCTTAGTGTGGGCGTCTGAACCTGCAATATCAGCATAATAGCGGGATACTCACGGTGGGAACGGGGGAGATGGAGGGGCGGTTGGAGGAACAACCGGGTTCCGAGGGGAGCGGGGGCAAGAACAGCGGGGAGGGCAGCACGGCCCGGTTGGACGCGTGGCTCTACCAACTGGTGTCCCGTCGGGGCAGCGACCTGCTGCTGATTCCGGGAGCACCGCCGAGCATTCGCTTTGACGGGATGGTGAGGACGATTGCGGGTGGGCCCCTAACCGGCGGGGAGATCGAGACCGCTGTGCTTCCGGCCTTGATCCCCCGGGCACGAGTTATGTACCGGGAAAGCCAGATTTCGGACTCATCCTACCGGCTCGCCGGGGTGGGGCGGTTTCGGATCAACCTGCACCGGGAGCGTGGTCTGCCGGCGGCAGCCGTGCGGGCGCTACCGATGGAGGCGCCCTTGCTGGCGGAGTTGCACCTTCCGGCCCCGGTTGAAGCCCTCACCCGGCTTCCGCGGGGGCTGGTTCTGATCGGCGGCCCGGCAGGGTCGGGAAAGACCACGACCGTAGCCGCCTTGGTCAACGAAATCAACCGCCGCGAGGCACGGCACATCGTGACCATCGAAGACCCCGTAGAGTTCGAACATACCCACCTGCGCAGCGTGGTGGAGCAGGTGGAGATCGGGGTGGACGCGCCCGACTTTCCCACCGCTCTGCAGGGGGCTCTGCGGCAGGCGCCGGACATCATCGTGGTGGGGGAGATGCGCGACCCAGAGACGATGAGGATCGCAGTCAACGCCGCCGAAACCGGCCACCTGGTGTTCTCCTCGCTGCACACCACGGACGTGGGTTCCACGGTGTCTCGCATCTGCGACTCGTTTCCACCGGAACGCCAGCCCACCATCCGCCAGGAACTGGCCATGGCCCTGGCGGCAGTGTTGACCCAAGTGCTCCTGCCGGCGCGGCGGGGCGGCCGGGTTCCGGCGGCGGAGCTGCTGATGGTCGGCTATGGGGCACGCCAGCACATCCGGCGCAACGCGCTTCAGCATCTGCACCAGGAGATCACGATGACGAGGAATAAGGGATCGCTCACCCTGGAGGAATCACTGGCCGACTTGGTCAGGCATGGGGTGGTGGAGCGGGAGGATGCTTTGCTGTACGCCCTGCACGTGGAGGATCTGCAGAGCCTGCTGAAATGATCGACGTATCGACGGGTGGCGCACGGAGAAGAGCAGGTTGCTCCGGCCCGATCTCCTGCTGGGTCCTGGCACGCTGCCTTCGCGACCGGCGCTCAGTTCGCAGTGGGCGCAGATAAGGCGGGGCGCCATCCCCGCCGGGCCGTGGTTTTTCTCGTGCCCCCAGGGTTGCGAACCAAAAGTTCCAACAAGAAAACCTGTTCACATCGGCAATGCTCGACTAGGATGACAGCACAACGCTCCCTCCGCCGTTCTCACGCGTGGGGGCGGGCGCAATCCCTCAAATGACCTCGGATCGAAACCCTCCCCAGAGCAAGCAACCCGGACACCTGGAGCAGGAAGAAACCCGGCTGTGGCGCTATGTACTGCTGTTCATGGTGTTGCTGGCGGTAACCGCGACCGCTTTGATCTGGGAACGGTTGGAGACGATTCCCTATCACCTGGGGGCTGTGGCGCCGGGATTGCTTGCCCTGGCCATCCTGTTCGCGGCCTACGCGTACGGCCGGCGGCGTGAGGTCTCCGAGCTCAAAGTCCTGCTCAAGGGTCTCGAGGACCGGGTGGGAGTCGGCCCCTCGGAAGAGCAGCTCGACCAGCTGAGCCAGTTGATTGCCCGCTCGCAGCGCAACTTCAAAGAACTGATTGACTCGTTCGACGACGTGGCGCTGGCCGTCTCTCTGGACGGCACCGCGCGCACCGTGAACCGCCGGGTGACCGGGATTCTCAACCGTCCGTATACCGAGATCGTGGGCCACAAGCTGGATGAGTTCTGCGAAGCGCCCACCCGGGCCGAGGTGGAGGCGGGACTGGGACGTTTCCTCGAGAGGCGGCGCTGGTCGGGCCTGGTACCGGTCAAGGTCAAGGGGGGGGCGCGCGCCTTGTATCTTGACTGCGTAGTGAACGCCATCGTCAAGGGCGATGAGGTGGTGGGCGCGAGCGTGCTGGCCCGCGACATCACCGAAGAGCAGGAAAAGGAGAGGCGTTTCACCGAGTTGTTTGAAACCTTGCAGGAGGGCGTTTACTTCTCAACGCCGGAGGGCCGGTTGCTGGATGTGAATCCGGCTCTGGTCACGATGCTGGGCTATGCCAGCAAGCAAGAACTCCTGGCGGTCGAGCCCGCGGAGCTGCATTTCGAGGCGAGTCCTACGCCGGTGTTGGGCCGGGGTAGTGGCGACCGGGGCGGCGTCCGGACCCGAGAGATCACGCTGCGGCGCAAGGACGGCACCAGCGCGGTGTGCCTGGATACTTCGCGCGCGGTTTGGGACGAAGCCGGCAAGATCATCCGCTACCAGGGCACACTCACCGATGTCACGGAGCAACGGAAAATGGAAGCGCAGCTCAAGCAGCAGGAGCAGTTCCGCAAGCGCCTGCTGGAAAGCTTCCCCGACCTGATCCTGGTGGTCGACCTGGAGGGCCGCTACAGTTTCGTGAGCTCGCGTATCCGGGACCTGCTGGGGTACCACCCGCAGGACTTGGAGGGCCGAAAGATGGAGGAATTCGAGGACCATTCACCGGAGCTGCTGGCGCTGTACCGCGAGGTAGCTGCGGGCCAGCACTTGTTCGCCTCCTCCGAATATGGGGCGCGGCACCGGGATGGCAGCTGGCGCACGATGCGGGCCTCGGCCAGTCAGCTGTTCGGCCCCGACAACAAACTGAGCGGGGTCATCATGTCGGTGCGCGACATCACGATGGAAAAGAAGCTCGAACAGCAGATCATCCAAAGCGAGCGCCTGGCGGCGATGGGTCAGATGATCGGCGGCTTCGCGCACGAACTGAACAACCCGCTCACCACCATCCTGGGGGTCAGTGAATTGCTCGAGGAGGGCGAGAGCGGGGAAAACACCAAGAAGCAGCTGGTGATGCTTCAGCAACAGGCGAGGCGAGCCACGGAAATCGTGCAGAACCTGATGTATTTTGCGAGGCCGCCGGCGCCGGGCAGGAGCCAGGTCAGCCTGGGCGAACTGGTGGAGCGAACGCTGCACCTGCACGCCTATTCGCTGCGCAAGAACCGCATTCAGGTAGATTTTCTACCCGAGCCCAGCCTGCCGCTGGTGGTCGCCGATCCGCACCAGCTGATGCAGGTGTTTCTCAATCTCATTCTGAACGCCGAACAAGCCATTCGCGAGGCGCGTGAGGCGGGCAGCCTGCGGATCCGGCTGGGACGGAAGGGCGACACGGTCCGGGTCAGTTTTCAGGATGACGGGCCGGGCATTCCGCCCGAAATCCTGCCCAACATCTTCGATCCCTTCTACACCACCAAGCGCCCGGGTCGGGGCACCGGGCTGGGCTTGAGCATCTGCAAGGCGGTTCTGAAGGAATACGGGGGCAACGTCGAGGCGGCGCAAGCACCGGGCGGGGGAGCAGTGTTCACGGTATCGATGCCCGTCCCGACGACGACGCCGGATGTACCCGTGGCTTCGTAGCTTTCTAGCGTTCGACTGCCATGGCGACTGCATTTCCCCCGCCCAGGCAGAGGGCTGCAACCCCGCGGCGAACGTCGCGGCGGATCATCTCGTAGATCAGCGTCACCAGCACGCGGGCTCCACTGGCTCCTATGGGATGACCGATGGCGACGGCTCCCCCGTTGACATTGACCCGGTTGCTGTCCAGGCCGAGCTCACGGATGACCGCCAGAGCCTGTACCGAGAAAGCCTCGTTGAGTTCGTAGAGATCGACTTCGTCCTTCGTCCAGCCGGTCTTCTCCCAGATCGTGCGAACCGCGCTCACCGGGGCCATCATCACCCACTGCGGATCGATGCCGCTGGTGGCCTGCGCCGCGATGCGGACCATGGGTTGCTTGCCGAGCTCCCTGGCCCGTCGGGCGCTGGTCACGAGTACGGCAGCCGCGCCGTCGTTGACCCCGGGAGCATTGCCGGCGGTCACCGTTCCATCTTTCTTGAAGGCCGGCTTGAGGGAGCGCAGCACTTCGAGGGTCGTGTCTTCCCGCGGAGACTCGTCCTTGTCGAAGATCAGCGGCCCGGTGCCCTTCTTTTTCACGGGCAATTCAACCGCTACGATCTGGGACTGGAAGCGGCATTCCTTGATGGCGGCCATCGCCTTGCGATGAGAATGGAGGGCGAACTCGTCCTGTTCCTCGCGCGTGATGCCATACTTCGCGGCGACGTTCTCGCCGGTGACTCCCATGTGATAGTCGTTATAGACGTCCCACAGGCCGTCGTGGACCATGGAGTCAATAATCTGCGCGTTGCCCAGACGATATCCCTTGCGCGCCTGGGGGAGGAGGTACGGTGCGTTGCTCATCGACTCCATGCCGCCGGCAACCACCAGGGAACTGTTTCCGGTTGCGATCGCCTGCGCCGCGAGAGCCACCGCCTTCAGTCCGGAGCCACAGACCTTGTTGATTGTCATGGCACCTACGGCAGGCGGCAGACCGCCGAAGATCGCGGCCTGGCGGGCGGGATTCTGGCCAAGTCCGGCGGAGACCACATTGCCCAGGATGCATTCGTCCACCTGGCGCGCATCGACGGCAGCGCGCTTCACCGCTTCCCGAACCACGATCGCGCCCAGCTGCGGCGCGCTCAAGTCGGAGAGACTACCCTGAAATTTTCCCACGGGCGTTCGGCAGCCGGAGATGATCACAACGTCGTCCAAACCCGCCATAAATCCGCTCCTTTGCGTTCTTCACTCTGTGATTATAGATGTCCGGGCAGGGAAACGATGGCTACAGCGGAAGGCCGAGAATCCCAGTCAAGCATCGACGACGATGGCGGCCGCACCGGGTGCGCGGACATCAGCATTCTCGCGGTCGTGCGCCGTGCACGGAAGCGTTTTGTGGAACCATGCGCGAACAATGTTCGTGCGCGGGTGACTTGCGGTGACTTTCGTACATGGGTTGGATGACGTCGCAATGTCATTTTTCTCTTGACATCATTTTTCATTGACTCTATACATTCAATCAGTTGCAACAGAGGACCGTTGCATGAAATGTCCATGAAAAATGGAAAGGGAGAATAGATCAATGGCAACCAAGAAGAAGGCAGCGAAGAAGAAAAAGAAACACTAGAAGGTCAATCATAGGTCACATCAGGGGACGCGAGCAGCGTCCCCTAAGTTTTTGCGGCAATGTCAAGCGGGCAGCGCGCTGTGAAATACGGCGGCCCGGTTCGGCAGATCATGGCTGGCGCGCAGGCTAGTTCACGAGATCGTAGCCGCGGGCGAGACGCGGCCCGGCAAGATGCCAACAGGACAACGGGCGCGGGGGATCATCCGCGGGCCGCGTTGGCAGAGGTAGCCGTGAGGAACCGTTTTTCGGTGGCAGAACACAGGTTGCGGTAGGAACAGAAGCGGCAGTGATATCCGGTCTTCGCCTCGAACTGACCATCCTGGATTTGGGCTGCGACTTCCTGCACTCTGGCCCTGGCTTCCTCGAGGTGCATACGGCTCCGTGAGGTAGAAATGGAGCTGTTCTCGTCCAGATTGTAAAAGACTAGGGAATCGGCCTCATATCCCCACTTCTCCTTGGCCGCCAGCGCGTAGATGGAAAGCTGCAGACTCCGGTCAGCATCTTCCTGGGATCGCGGCTTGCCGGTCTTGTAATCGACGATCGCCACCCGTCCGTCCCCCAGATCGTCGATACGGTCGATGCGGCCGGCGACGGTCGCCGTCCCGATGCGCACCTCGAAGACCTCTTCCGTGTGCAGCACCCGGGGCGCAGGCGAGCGCCGGGCTGCCGCAAGAAAATCGCGCAACTGCTGGATACCCTGGTTTTCGTACAGCTCGTGTTGGTAGTAATCGTCCAGGGCCGCCCGGCGCAAGTCGGCGCGGAAGAGCTCGATCAGCTGGTCTTCGGAGAGGGAGCGATCGAGGCGCAGGGAGTCGAAGTAGGTACGCAGTACGCGATGCATAGCCGCTCCGTACTCGATTGCGGCGGGAACCTCGCTTGGAATCTTCCACTCCCGCTCCAACTTGAACTGGAGTGGGCAGGTCTGGTAGCGCTCGACTGCGGTGGCGCTGAGACGTGTAAGCGGGAACCGAGGAGGTCGGGACAGCCACTCGGCGGTGCGAGAGGCGGCCGGCGGGGGTGGCGTCTCTTGCGCGAAGAGTTCGGTCTGGAACTCTCGGGCCTGGCGCTGCTTCAGCCAGCGCCGCAAGGAGGGGTCCTTCAACAGCTCGCGCACCAGGCCGGCGGGAGTCTTGTCGGTTTTGCCGGTTCCCTGCTTGGCGTAGATGGTGAGCGAATCGCGCGCGCGGGTCATGGCTACGTAGAACAGGCGACGCTCTTCCTGGTCGTGAAGACACTTGCTGTCTTGTTCACTGACTGAGTCTGGATCGCGAAGCTCCTGGGGAAACGCGACCAAGGGCTCGCGGTACTGTCCCGGGAAGGAGCCGGCGTTGGCGCGGATGATGAAAACGTGAGGAAACTCCAGGCCCTTCGCGGTGTGGGCCGTCATCAGGCGGACCGCATCCTCTCCGTTGCGGGACGCCAAGGGAATCGTCCCGCGAGCTTCTCGGAAATGATCGAGGTAGTCCAGGAGTTCGCCCACTTGGCCGGTCTGGGTCAGGGCTTTCTCCTCCCATTTCTTTACGAACTCCCCGAGCGCTTCGATCGGAGCCGAGGCGGGATCGAAACCGAAGTCCCGCATGATGATCTGCAGGCCGGCATAGCTCTTCGCGCCCGACTGGGCGATGGCATCGCGCGTCTGGCGAAGCCTGGCCAGAACCTGGGGTCCACCCTTGATTGTCTCCAGCCATTCGGCGAGGCGGGTATGACCCGAATCGACGCCCTGCGCGCTGCCGAGCGCGGCGCGAAACTCCTCCGCATCCACGCCGAACTGGGGAAGAGCGGCGACGCGGAGCAGGCTGGCGGCATCGGCGGTGGAATGGACTGCGCCCAGGCAAGCGAGCAGGTCGCGGACCTCGGGCGTGTCCATGACGTCCAGGTTCTCGATGGCGAAGGGAATGCCTCTTGCGCTCAGTGCGGCGGCAACCTGGTCTCTGTGGATGTGCAAGCGATAGAGTACGGCAAAGTCGCTCCAGCGGAGGCGTAGCCGGCTACGCTTCTCCTCCATGACGGCGACCACGTCGGCGGCTTCGGCCTCGTCGTCCCTTCGCACGAGAGGAACCACCTCAACCGGGGTGCTGGCGAGAGGCGTCCCCCGTTCGGCGGCGCGTTGCTCGCGCGCTGACTGAAGCGGTCTGCGCCGGCCGTCGAGGCCAACCGGATCCGCCTGGCCGGCTCGGGTGAAAACCGGCGGGTTCTGATCGATCAGCCTGAAGGCGCACTCGAGGATGGGCGTGGTGGAGCGCTGATTCTTGTCCAGCACAACCGCGGGCGCAGCCGGGAAATGGCGCTGAAAGAGGGTGAAGGCCGCACTCGACGCGCCGCGGAAACGGTAGATGGCCTGGTCGGGATCGCCGACCGCGAACACATTCCGCTCCCCTCCGGCGAGAACCGAGAGAATTCTTACCTGAGCGAAGTTGGCGTCCTGGAATTCGTCGACCAGGAGAAAACGCGCCCGCTGCTGCTCGCCGGCCAAGCGCACCGGGTCCTCGAACAGGAGATCGTGGGCGCGCGCAATCATGTGGCCGAAGCTGCCCAGATTGTCCGCGCGCAGCATGCCTTCCACCGCGGTGAAGACGGAGGATATCTCGCGGCAACGCCCCAGGATCTCGTCTTCGCTCATCGCGTCAGCGTGGCGGGAAGCGGTGACGCGCGGAAGAGGAAGCTCACGCCGTTCCAGCCTGTGCACATACTCGGCGTAGGCTTCGGGACCGATGAGTTCGTCGTGGCAGCGGCGGATAAAATCGAGCAGATCATCGAGAAACTGCGCGACATTCGCGGCGCGCACAAAATAGTTGAGGTGCAGATCGCGAATCCGCTGGCGCAGGTAGATCCAGAGATCCTTGTCATCCAGGACACCGAAACCTCTCCCCCATTGCTGCAGCAGCTGGTTGCCGTATGCGTGGAAGGTACCGGCACGCAGCTCGCTGACGTCGGTGCCACGCAGCTCGGCCTGTACGCGATCCCGCATCTCCCGGGCGGCATTGTCGGTGTAGGTGAGGGCGAGGACTTCGCCCGGGCGAGCATGGCCCTCGCGAATCAGGCGGGCAATCCGCCGCGTCAGCACCGTCGTCTTGCCCGTACCCGCTCCGGCCACCACCAGCAGGGGGCCGTGGACGTGTTCGATGGCGCTGCGCTGCCGCTCGTCGAGTGCGAGTTCGCGGGATCCGGACTTCCAAACTGCCATGGTGCGCAGCATAGCAGAGCGGGATGTGGACGTACTGTGCGAATCGAGAAGGAAATCAGGAGAATTGGGCAAGCGCGATGGCGGTGGCGGCGATGGCGGCGGTTTCGGCGCGCAGAATCGTGGGGCCAAGCGAACCCGGTATCCATCCGGCCCCGGACAACTGCCCCATTTCGTCCTCGGTCCATCCTCCTTCCGGGCCCACCGCCAGAAGCAGCCCTTCCCGCCGGCGCGGGTCAATCACGTCTTTCAGGCTCAGCCCGGACTCAACGAGCACGATGCGGGTTGGCTCGGGCAGGTTGACTGCCTCCTTCAGCTTGCGGGGCGGCGTGATTTCCGGAGGCGCTCGCCGACGTGACTGTTCCGCGGCCTGGCGGGCGAGGCGTCGCCAGCGCTCCAGCCGTGTTCCGGCGGCTGCGGCAAGGTGTGTGTCGGTGCGGCGGGCAATGACCGGCATGATCCCGGTCACCCCCAGCTCCGTGCATTTTTCGATGGCCCACTCCATGCGGTCGAACTTGAAGATCGCCAGGAGCAGCCGGAGCTCGGGCAGGGCAGGGAGGACGAGCTCTTGCCCCAGTTGGAAGACAACGCGGTCTTTTGCAATCTCAGTGATGCGCCCGCGACGGACTGCGCCTCCCGCCGAGATGTCGAATTCCTGGCCCACGCGAGCCCGCAGCACACGGCTGAGGTGATCGGCGTGAGCGCCGGTCAGAGCGGCGAAGTTGCCGGAGACTTCATCGGCGATCCAGCGGCGGCGGGTCATTGGTTGAGGATATCTTGGACGGGCGCGGACGCCCGCCGCTCCAGCGAGATTCCCTCCCGGCCCACGACTCTATCCGAAGATGTCTTTCATCTTGCCCAGCAGGCTGCGATGTTGGGGCTTGTTTTCGACGCTGGTGAGCGAGTCGAGCTCCTCGAGCAACTCCCGCTGACGTTTGCTGAGCTTGGCCGGAGTCTGGATGCGGACCTCAACGTACAGGTCGCCTTTGCCGCGGCCGTTGAGCACCGGCACACCCTTGTTGCGGATGCGGAAAGTCGTGCCCGACTGCGTGCCCTCCGGGACCTTGAGCGTATGCTCCCCTTCCAGGGTGGGAACGCGAATTTCCGCGCCCAGGGCGGCCTGTGTCATGGAAACCGGAATTACGCAGTGTAAGTCGTTTCCTTCCCGTTCGTAGAAGGGGTGCTCTTTGACATGGAGGACGACGTAGAGATCGCCGGCCGCGCCACCGGAGGCGCCGGCCTCGCCGTAGCCGGCGAAACGAATGCGAGTGCCATCCTCCACCCCCGGGGGCACCTTGGTTTCCACCTTGCGCTGGCGCAGAACACGTGCTTCGCCGCGGCACTTCGGGCAGGGGTCGGTAATGACCGATCCCAATCCCTGGCAGGTCGAACAGGCGCGGGCGATAGAGAAGAATCCCTGCTGGTAGCGAACCTGGCCGCGCCCGTGGCAGGTGCGGCAGGTGACCGGGGTTTTACCCGGTGCGGCCCCGGAGCCGGAGCAGTCCTCGCAAACCTCGTGGCGGCGTACCGTGACTTCGGTTTCCGTGCCGAACACCGCCTCCTCGAATTCGAGAGTCACGTCTTCCCGCAGGTCGGCGCCACGCTGGGCGCGACTGCGCCGGCGGCCCCCGCCGGTGCCAAACATGTCGCCGATGCCGAAGAACTCACCGAAAATGTCGGTCAGGTCCTGGAAGGAACTGGGATCGAAGCCGACCCCGGCTCCGCTGGCTCCCACTCCGGCATGACCGAAGCGATCGTACATGGAGCGCTTTTCTGAGTCGCTCAGCACAGCGTAGGCTTCGCTGGCTTCTTTGAATCTCTCCTCGGCGTCGGGATTATTGGGGTTGCGGTCGGGATGGTACTGCAGCGCCAGCTTGCGATAGGCGCTCTTGATTTCCTGTTCGGCCGCGGTGCGGGAAACTCCCAGCACCTCGTAGTAGTCGCGTTTTCCGTTTCCGGTCAGAATCGCTTCTTCCTTAAGTCTTTAGCGCGTTTCGCGGGGCGCCGTCCTTACCCTTCGCTGCTTCTCCCCAAGGCTCAGCGCCCGGGATTTCTCGCCACCTTCACCATGGCCGGGCGCAGCAGCCGGTCTTTCAGCCTGTAACCACGCTGCAATTCCTCGATGACCTGGTGGTCGGGAAGGTCGGAGCGGTCGACCATCTCGATGGCCTCATGCAGACGTGGATCAAATTGCTTGCCCAGGGCGGGCACCGCTTGCACGCCCAGCTTGGCCAGCGCGTCCTCGAGCTGCTTGTGAATGAGTTCGACTCCGCTGCGGAACTCGCCGCCCTGATCGGAAAAGCGCAGGGCGCGCTCGAAGCTGTCCAGAACCGGCAGCAATGCCTTGATTGCGTCCGTGGTGGCAAAATCCTTGAAGTCCTGCTGCTCCCGGGCCGCGCGCTTGCGGGCGTTCTCGAACTCCGCCTGCAGGCGGGCCAGCCGGTCGAGCAGGGCATCGCGCTCCGCCCGCAGCTTTTGCACTTCGGTTGGCTCGGCAGAGACAACCCCCTCGGTTTGAGGTGCGGCCGTCTGACCGGCGCCGGTCTGCTCATCCGCCGGAGGCAGTTCGTGTTCCAGATCAAGTTCTTCCGGGTCGACTTGTGACTTACCGTTTGTCTTTACCATACCGCTAGATTCCGATCCTTATTCTGATTCGTTGAGGAGCTGATCAAAGAGGCGAGCAATATACGACACGGCAGTGATCGCGTGCTGGTAGTCGATGCGAGTCGGTCCCAGGACCGCCAGTGAGCCCATCACCTCCCCACCCACACGGGCAGGAGCTCCGATGAGAACGAAGTTGCTCATCGAGGGCAGGGCTTCGTCCAGGCCGATGACCACGCGCACCGCCTCCTGCCTGGCGTCGAGGTAGGCGCTCAGCAGCTCGATGACCTTTTCCTTTTCCTCCAGAGTCTTCAGCATTTCCCGTAGGCGCTCCCGATCCCGCTCCGTCGCTACCAGATTGGAGGTGCCCTCGACGAATACGGTCTCGGCGCTGGGTTCGGCGGCCAGCGCCCCCTGCTGGTAGAGCTTCTCCACCGACTGCATGAGCCGGTCGTATTCGCTGCGCTCCTGCTCGAGGCGGCGCTCGATTTCGGCGCGCACGGCTTCCATGGTCCAGCCGCGGAAGTTCTCGTTGATGTACCGGGCGGCAGCGTCGAGGTCGATCTGGGAAAGATCGAGACGCAGAATGCGGTCGTGCACCAACCCGGAGTGCGTGACCAGCACCGCCAACACTTTCTGGTCGCCCAGACGCGAGAAATAAACATGTTCCAGTGCATGCTTCGGCCCGCCTGCCACGGCTACCCCCACGTTGTGGGAAATCAGTGAGAGCACGTGGGAGGTGCGCTCCATGAATTCCTGCACGTCGCTAACACCCGCGAGCGAATCGGTGATGATCGTCTGATCCTCCGGCGACAAGCGCGCCTGTCCGGTTAACTGCTCGACGTAGTAGCGGTAAGCCTTGGTGGTTGGAATACGCCCGGCGGAAGTGTGTGGCTGCTCCAGAAGCCCCGCTTCGGACAGATCCGCCATCACGTTGCGAATGGTCGCCGGGCTCAGCCCTTCCCGGTTGGCACGCGACAGCGAGCGCGACCCCACCGGTTCCCCGGTGGCAATAAACGTCTCGACGATCGCGGTGAGGATTTCCCGTTCGCGATTCCCGATGGCCTCAACCCGTGCCATAGCTTTCTTGTATCACCTTACCTTAGTGGCCGGAAGAGCCTTGTACGGTGCTCCCGGATACAACTCTAACTACATTTAGATGCATAGGCTTAGATTAGGATGCACCAACCGCCACCAAACAAATTCTAGAAAGTTGAGTGAACTGCTGTCAAGCATTGGCACTCCGTTGACCAGAGTGCTTCCTCAGCACGAACCAGAATTCGGCGGAGCGGTTTACGGTATTCTGGCTCCGGCTAAGGCGCGCCCAGAACGTACGATGCAACGAAAACCGCAAATCGCCGTCGTGGGGGCAGGAGCTTTTGGGGGATGGACCGCGCTGTACCTTTTGCGCCGCGGAGCGCGGGTGACGCTGGTGGACGCCTGGGGTCCGGGGAACTCACGCGCCTCTTCGGGAGGAGAGACACGAGTGATTCGCGGTGCCTACGGCCCGGATCAGCTTTACACCGAGATGACGGCGCGCGCGCTGAAGTTATGGCGGGAACACGAGCGGCGCTGGAAGCGACAGTTTCTACATCGGATTGGAGTCCTGTGGATGACCTCCAGCGGTGACGACGCGTGGCAGCGTGCCTCGCTCACGAGGCTGGAGGCGGCACAGATTCCTTACGCGCGACTTTCGCCAGCGCAATTGAGGAAGCGCTGGCCGCAGATCAATTTTTCCGGGGTAGACTGGGCGCTGTTTGAACCGCAGGGCGGCTATCTCACCGCGCGCCTGTCTTGCCAGGCAGTTGTGGACGGGTTCGTGGCCGAGGGCGGCTGCTACCGCCAGGCGGGAGTCCTAGGGACGGAGTCGGACTGGGGCGGTTCGACAACGCTCACACTCAGTGACGGACTGAAACTCCGCGCCGACCGCTACGTCTTTGCCTGCGGCCCGTGGATGAGGAGACTGTTCCCGGCGACGATCGGGGAAGGCATCCGCGCCACCAGGCAGGAGATATTCTTTTTCGGCACACCGCAGGGAGATCCCCGCTATGACGAGGGGAATGTGCCGGTGTGGGGCGACCACGGCGAGCGGTTCATGTACGGAATCCCCGGCAACCAGGGGCGCGGATTTAAGGTGGCCGATGACACGCGCGGGCCGGAGTTCGATCCGACTTCGGGCGAGCGGGTAGTGAGCCAGGAGGGCCTGCAGGTGGCGCGCGACTACGTGGGGTTCCGCTTCCCGGGGATGAAGCACGCTCCCCTGGTGGAGACGCGGGTCTGCCAATACGAAGAGACACCTGACAGCCACTTCCTCGTCGATCGCCATCCCGGGTCAGACTCGGTGTGGCTGGTGGGAGGAGGCTCCGGGCATGGGTTCAAACACGGCCCGGCGCTGGGTGAGAAGGTGGCGGAACTGGTGCTTGAGGACAAACAGGCGCCGCCGCTGTGGCGACGCGAGCGGTTCGCCAAATAAGGTGGAACCGATCGTTGCCCCCGGCGGGTGTGAACCGGACTCAGTTCCCCAGGCCTGAAGAGGCTCGAGAAGGCTGGTTGGCCCAGGCGCTGAAGCCTGCGCTGCCAACGAAGCTTCTTCGAGCAGCACCGGGAGGCTCTGTCCCCCCTCGCACCAGACTTTTTGCGCGGAGGGTGTGCCTGGATGCGAAGTGTGGAATGGGCTGATCGAGCGGAACTACTGGATCTGGATCACGCTTTCCGAAGAAGCGGCCTTGATCTCGTCCACGCGCGCCACCACTTTGCGCGCAAAGCTGAACAGGGATTTCGCATGGGGGGAGTTCTCGCCTTCGAGCACGGCGGGCGTTCCGGTGTCGCCGGCCTTGCGCAGCTCGGGATCGAGTTCGATGGCACCCAGGAACGCCACGCCAAACTGCTGCGCCATGTGCTCGGCGCCGCCCCGCGCGAAGATGTCGATTTCGTGGTTGCAGTGCGGGCACACGAAATAGCTCATGTTCTCGACCACGCCGATCAGGTCCACCTTCATCTGTCGGAACATCTCGATGGCTTTACGGGCGTCCTGGAGCGAGACGTCCGAGGGCGTAGAGACGACGACGGCACCGGTCAAAGGCACGGTCTGGATCAGCGAGAGGGCGACATCGCCGGTTCCGGGAGGCAGGTCGACGACTAGGCAGTCCAGCCGCCCCCACTCCACCGAGTTGAGGAACTGGCGGATGATCTGATGCAGCATGGGGCCACGCCAGATGATGGGCTTGTCGCCGGGATTGAGGAACCCGACGGAAATGACTTTCAACCCGCAGGCCTCGATGGGCGCGATGCGGTCGGCACCAGTCATCTTGGGCTGCACGTTCGTACCCAACATGAGGGGGACGTTGGGCCCGTAGACGTCGCCGTCCAGCAAACCCACCGAGTAGCCCAGCTTCGTGAGCGCCACCGCCAGATTGACCGCGAGCGTGGTCTTCCCTACCCCGCCTTTGCCGGAACCCACGGCGATGATGCTGGAGATGCCGGGCAGGGGCTGCGGGCCCGGGGCGGGCGCGCCAGGCGGATGCATGTGGCTCACAGGATCACCTTCCGATCGTGACTCATCAGAAATTATACAGGTGCGTCACAGGGCGGTGTGATTGGAACTTCGGGGGCGGAGTTTCTCGGGTCGGCGCCGAGGAGGGCAGAGCCAAAGCTTCTTAGCACCGAGCTTGCCAAGGCCTCGCGAGGGACGCGAAGCCCATCCTGGGTTGGGAGGCGCCGCGAGAAGGAAGGTATCAAACCGCGAGGTAACCGCCGTCAACCGGCAATGCGGCTCCGGTTACCCACGACGAGTCGTCGCAGGCGAGGTAGACGGCGAGGCCGGCGACGTCTTCAGGACGGCCCAGGCGGCCGACGGGGTGAGCCGCGGTGCGTTCGCGGCGGACCGCCTGCGGATCGGGCGACCGGCTGATGACGGCGGCGGTGAGATCGGTCTCGACAAACGAGGGGCAGATGGCGTTCACGCGGATGTCTTCGTGGCCGTGATCGATCGCCATGCACTTGGTGAGCAGAACCACCGCTCCCTTCGACGGCGCATAGGAAGCTCGCTGGCGCGCCCCGTTGATGCCAAGGACTGAGGCAATATTGATAATCGAGCCCCCACCCGCCTGGCGCAAATAAGGCAGAGCGGCGCGGGAAAGCAGCCAGAGACCGCGGACATTAACGTTGAAGGTCTCGTCCCACTGCGCTTCCGTAATCTGCTCGGCGGTACCGATGTGCAGCACGCCGGCATTATTGACCAGCACGTTGAGTCCGCCGAAGTGGCGGGCGGTGTGTTCGAGGGCGCGGTTGATCTCAGAGGTCTTGGTAACGTCAGCCTCGATGACGAGGCTGCCATCGCCGATCTCGCGGGACACGGCTTCGAGCCGGGCTTTGCGGCGACCGGCCAGCGCGATGCGGGCGCCCTCGCGGGCGAAGGCCAGGGCGATGGCCCGTCCGATTCCGGTACCCGCGCCTGTGATGAGGGCGGTTTTGTTGGTGAGCCGGCTGGTCATGGAGGCGCCAGTCTACCAGGAGTGAGACGTTGCGGCTTGCACCAGAGCCCTTTGAGCATTTTGCCGAGGTGCGTCCTCAGCGGCGGGCATCGCCTTGTCCGCTCTTAGTACCCCTCTCCCTCTAATTCGACTTTCCCGCGGAACATACGATAGATGAAGACGAAGTAACCCACCGCCAGGATCATGCCGAGGATCCACCACACCATGCCAACCGCGAGGCCGTGGTGGCCGGCGGCGCTGTTGTAGATGGTCAGGCTGTAGGCGGGGCTGGTGCTGGCAGGCAGGACGACCGGGTAGAGGGCAAAGACCGCGCCCACCAGCATGCCGCTGATGTAGAGGCAGGAGGCGAGGAAGGCCTTGAGTTCTTCGCCCTTCCTCGTCCAGATGAGCATGAACGCCAGGCTGGCGAAGACTACTACCGGGATGAGGAAGCCGATGGGATGGGACACGTAGTTGGCATGGATCTCCGGCCGCACATACCAGGTGGCGACCAGGCTGATGAGGGTGAGGGCCAGCTGCCCAGGCCACACGGCGGTGGCCACCTGGCTGGCACGCTCGGCGAGGTCTCCATCGGTTTTGAGGCGGACGTAGAGGGCGCCGTGCGCGCTGAGCGTGGCCAGTGCGACCACGCCGGCCATCACGGTGTACCAGTCCAGAATGCCGGGGTTGGGGCCAACCCGCCAGTTGGTCCAGAGCGGCTCGAAGAAGTATCCATCCTGAGCTAAGGGTACGCCGCGGATCACGTTGCCCAGGGCTGCGCCGAAGAAGATGGCCAGCAGGGCGCTCGAGAGACTGAAGACCACGTCGAAGAATCCCTGCCAGACCGGGTTCTCCATGTGAGTGCGGAACTCGATGCCGATGGCACGAAGGATCAGCAGCCAGAGCACCATCATCAGCGGCAGGTAGAAGCCGCTGAAGGCCGAGGCATAGAGTTGCGGGTAGGCGAAGTATAGAGTGCCGCCGGCGGCCAGCAGCCAGACTTCGTTGCCGTCCCAGACGGGTCCGATGGAGCGGAGGACCTTGCGACGTTGGCTGACGGTCTTGCCGACGACGAGATAGATGATGCCCGCGCCCAGATCAAATCCGTCGAGCACGACGTAGGCGGCAATCATGACGGCAACGATGATGAACCATACTGTTTCCATGGAGAACCTCTAGCCATCGGCTTGGTGACGGGCGGCTCGAATTGCAGGTTGAGCGGTGTGCGACGCGCCTCGCTCGTTTCTGCATAGGCCCTGGCTTAGTGGCTGGTCCCGGGCGCCGCGGGGCCGACTTCGATTTCACGGCGAACCAGGAACAGAAAGAGAATGCCCAGCACCATGTACATGCCCATGAAGCCGAGCAGGGTGAAGGTGCCGTTGCCGGCCGAGACCAGCTTCGAGTAGCCTTGGGCGGTGCGCATCAGGCCATAGACCAGCCAAGGCTGGCGCCCGAGTTCGGCCGTCATCCATCCTGCCGTATTGGCAATGTAGGGAAAGGGCAGGCTGAGGAGCAGGATCCAGAGCATCCACTTGGCGCCGAACAGCGTGCCCCGCCACAGCAAGAACGCGGCGACCACCGTGAGGGCGATGAAGATGGTCCCCAGGCCGACCATGATGTGATAGCTGAAGTAGAGGAGCGGCACGCTGTCGGGCCAGTCCTCGACGGGGAAAGCGTCGAGCCCGCGTACGCTGGCCATCCAGGCACGATAGGTGAGGAAGGAAAGCATGCGGGGAACGAAGATGGGGTTATCGATGCGGCGTTCCGGCACGTTGGGCTGGCCGATGATCACCAGGGGAGCTCCCGGGCCGCTCTCGAACAGGGCTTCCATGGCGGCCAGGGTGACGGGCTGGTTATCGGCGACCATCCGCCCCTGTCCGTCGCCGGTGGGGAAAAGCTGCACGATGCTGGCGACCAGCGCGGCAACCACACCCAGGCGGACAAAGATGCGTCCGTGTTCGGGGAATCTGCCCCAGAGCAAGTAGAAGGCTCCCACCGAGGCCATGACCAATGCACCGGTGATCACGGCGCCACTCATGTTGTGGGCGTACTGCCACCAGGCCCAGGGGTTCAGCACCAGCTGCCAGAAGCTGCTGAGCTCGACCGATCCATCAGGTGACTGAACGTAGCCCACGGGGTGCTGCATCCAGGCGTCGGTGGCGACGATGAAGAAGCCCGAGAGCCAGGAACCAAGAAAGACGGCCACCGCCGACCACCAGTGAGCGCGCGGGCTCAATCGCTTCTCGCCATAGAGGAACAGGCCGAGGAACGCCGACTCCAGGAAGAAGGCGAACACTCCCTCCATGGCCAGGGTCTGGCCGATCACGCCGCCGGCGAAGCGGGAGAAGTGTGACCAGTTCGTCCCGAACTGGAATTCCATGGGAATGCCAGTGACCACGCCAAGGACGAAGTTGATGCCGAAGATGCGGGCCCAGAAGCGGGCGGCCTGGTTATAAGTCTCGTCATTGCGGCGCAGGCCGAGGGTCTTGAGGATCACGATCAGCGGTGCCAGGCCCATGGTCAGTTGCGGAAACAGGTAGTGGAAGGTGACGGTGAACGCAAAATGCAGGCGATGAACCAGGAGAGCATTATCCATATGCGCAGTCTCGCGGCTCCTCGGAAAGGAGCCATTATGCGGGGCGTGCGAACCACGGGATGTGACGACGGTCACATCGCCGCCGCCTAGCGGATCAGGCCCCGGCGCCGTTCTAACTCCACCCGGCGCAACTCGCGCCGCCGCCCCGCATCGTCATATCGGCGCCGCTGCTCTTCGCTCTCGGGAATCACGGGAGCCACGGCCACCCGATTCCCCTGACCGTCCACCGCCACAAACGTGAGGTGGGCCGAGGCTACGTGGTGGCAATTGTCGTCGAGATAGTTCTCCACCCACACCTTCACACCCACTTCCATGGAGGTGCGGAATACGCGATTGACGGAAGAACGCAGGATCACCAGTGATCCCACGCGAACGGGAACGAGAAAATCGATGTGGTCTACCGAGGCGGTGACGACGTAGGTGCGCGAGTGGCGGTGCGCGGCCATGGCGCCAGCCAAGTCGATCCAGTGCATGAGCCGGCCACCGAGCAGTGCACCCAGGGGATTGGCGTCATTGGGGAGGACGAGCTCCGCCATTTCGGATTGCGAGTCGTGCACCGGGCGTGGCAGGAGGAGATCTTTGTCATCCATGGGCAAGGTCCGCGGCGTGGGCAGGGGTCGACCGGCTCTTCTTCTGGAGATGGGTCTGAACAACGCACTCTGCCATGGTTTGAATGCGGGAGTCGGGGTGTACTCGGAGCCAGTGGTCGTCGAGGACGTTGTACTCGAGTTGGCCATGTTCTCCGGGGCGGTGCCCGATCTCGCAGACATAGCATAGGACGACGCGATGACCGCAGTCCCGGATCACGGAGAAGCGAACCGCGTCCCAGACACGTTCTGCGGGCAGCCAGGAGCAGTCGCTGGCATAACCGAGATTGCATCCGGCTTGGAGTTGCGTGGCGCTGGGAACGACACCCTCGTGCCCCGGCGCCGTGCAGTGTCCCTGCCAACCTGCACCCAAGGGAAGACGCGGCGGATGCGGCCACGAGCCATCCATCCTCTGAAGCGGCATGAAAAACGGGCAGGCCACAGTTTTCACTCCTCCCAGCAGTGGCAGAGTCTGCGCTGCGCCATTGTACTCAGCGCAACCACAGGTGACCAGGGTTCGTGGCCGGGGGAGCAGGAATCGTCTGGCAAGACGGTGCTGTAGTAAGCTGATTTCCGTCCTCATACCCGGCGCCTAGAAGCGATGGTCGGGACTGAGACTTGCCTATGGACCGTATCGCCCGGTTGACGGAAATTCTCCAGCAAAACCCCAATGATGCCTTCGCGCGCTACGGCCTTGCCCTGGAGTACTCGAACGGCGGACAGACGGATCGGGCGGTCGAAGAGTTCGGCAAGCTCCTGGCAGCGCATCCCGACTACACGGCCGGCTACTTCATGGCTGCCCAGTGCCTAGCCCGCGCGGAGCGCGTGGCTGAGGCAAAACGGATGCTGGTCGACGGCATTGCTTCCGCCAGGCGCGCCGGCAATACCCATGCCCAGTCGGAGATGGAAGGCATGCTGGCGGAACTGGGGTAGCGGCGGGACGCTACCCGGCAGCCCTGGCCATTCGGGACATGGCTCGCTCCACCACCCCGGGAAACAGCTGATACAGCTTGATGACCGGGATCATCGTCCAGGGCACGACGACTTCGCGTTTGCGCTTGCGGTGGGCCTCCAGGGTAGCACGGGCGACGCGGTCGGCCGTGATCCCACGGATGCTGGCGGGACGGACTCGCTTCGGCTCCCGGCCTCGGGTGGCGTTGGCGGCGAAGTCCGTGCGCACATAGCCAGGGCACACGGTCAGCACGTTGATGTTGTGTTGGCGAAGCTCAACCCGGGCCGCTTTCCCGAGCGCGTTCATGGCGAACTTGGACGCGCAATAGGCTGCGCTGTAGGGTAACGGGATGTGTCCCGCCACGCTGGAGATGTTGATGATGGTTCCGGCGCCCTGCCGCTGCATAACCGGGATGATGGCCTGCATGCCGGCGATCGCTCCGAACAGGTTGGTATCGAACAGGTCGCGGCACGCGCCCTCGTCCATGTGCGCCACCGCGTCAATCAGGCCGTGGCCGGCGTTGTTGATCCAGACATCGATGTGTCCGAAGTGGTGCAGTGTGAGGCTGATGACCCGTTCGATCTCTTCCGGCTGACGGACATCGCAGGCGAGTGCCAGAGTCTGTTCCGGCCGGGGGATGCGGGCGCGGGCCGCTTCGGCCCGGCTGGCCTCGCGGGAGAGCAGGACGACGCGGGCGCCGTGTTGCACGAAGGTTTTGGCCAACGCCTCGCCGATCCCCATCGACGCACCCGTCACCACCACCACTTCACCCTTTTCCATGTCGAGCTTTTAGTCTGAGACGCGAGACGAAGTCAAGCCGAGGCGTACAATCAAGGTTCGAGGCCCCGCTCAAGTCGGAGGTTGCGTGAGTTCTCTAGTACCCCTCTTTCCCCTGGATGTCGTGCTCTTTCCGGGCTCGCCGCTTCCCCTGCACATTTTCGAGCCGCGTTACAAAGAGATGATCGGCGAGTGCCTGATGAACAAGACGGACTTCGGCGTGGTGCGCGCCGAGAAGGACGGGGTAGCCCAGATCGGGTGCACCGCCGAGATCCTGGCCGTGACCAAGACGTATGACGACGGCCGCATGGACATCGTGGCCCAGGGCCGCAAGCGTTTCGAACTGCTGGAGGTCAATCAGGAACGCGCCTTTCTGCGGGGTGAAGTGCTCTTTGTCCCCGATGAACAGGACAGACCGGCCGTCGAACAGGTGGAGCAAGCCGTGAAACTGCACGCGGAAATCCTTTCGCTCGCCGGCGCCAGCCAGGATCTTCCCGAAGAGGAGCTGCTGCTTTCCTACCACTTGGCAGGCTCGCTGCCCCTGGACCTGGATTTCAAGCAATCCCTGTTGGCCATGCGCTCCGAGGCGCAGCGGATCCAGGCACTGACCACCTACTTCGAGACCCTGCTTCCCAACCTGCGGCGCGCCGTGGTGGTGCGCAAGCGAGCCGGCGGGAACGGGCACGTGAACTAGCCCCGGACGCCGCCAACATCACAAGAGGGTGTCAGACGCTTGGGCGTATAATCACCCACAGCATTGGTTCCTCCGGGGGTTCCCGTCATGAGTCTTCCTCGCACTCTCGCCGAGTTGCGAAGCAGTGTTTACTCCGAACAACGTCTGGGCAAACGTCGAGTCAAGGACGAGTTGCGCGATAATCTGCTCGCCCGCCTGCGGGCGAACGGTCCCGTGTTTCCGGGAATTGTCGGCTATGACGACACGGTCGTGCCCCAGATCGTGAATGCCATTCTTTCGCGGCACAATTTCATACTTCTCGGGCTGCGCGGCCAAGCCAAGAGCCGGATCCTGCGTGCCCTCACTTCCCTGCTCGACTTGCACCTGCCGTACGTCGCCGGCTGCGAGATCCACGACAACCCCTATGCCCCGCTGTGCCGGACCTGCCGCGAATACATCGCCCAGCATGGCGATCAGACGCCGATTGCCTATTTGGCGCCTGAGGAACGCTACGTCGAGAAGCTGGCCACTCCCGACGTCACCATCGCCGACCTGATCGGCGACATCGATCCCATCAAGGCGGCGCGCGGCGGCCACCAGTTGAGCAGCGAGCTAACCGTGCACTATGGATTGCTGCCTCGCGCCAATCGCGGCATCTTCGCCATCAACGAACTGCCCGACCTGGCGGGCAAAATCCAGGTGGGTCTGTTCAACATCATGCAGGAGGGTGACGTGCAGATTAAGGGCTACCCCATCCGCCTGCCGCTGGACGTGGCCCTGGTCTTCAGTGCCAATCCCGAGGATTACACCGCGCGGGGCAAGATCATCACCCCGCTGAAGGACCGGATCGGATCGGAAATTCGCACCCACTATCCGGCGACCCTCGAGGAGGGAATCACCATCACCACGCAAGAGGCGTGGACCCAGCGCGACGGCTACCAACTCCACCTGCCGAAGTACGTGCAGGAAGTCATCGAACGTGTCGCCTTCGTGGCGCGCGAAGACAAGAAGGTGGACAAGCGCTCCGGCGTAAGTCAGCGTCTTCCCATCTCCGCCCTGGAGAACGTCATCTCGAACGCCGAGCGCAGGGCGGTCACCAACGGAGAGAAAGCGGTCGTGCCGCGTATCAGCGACGTCTACGCGGCCATGCCCGCCATCACCGGCAAGCTGGAACTGGAGTACGAAGGCGAAATGAAGGGCGCCGACCACGTGGTCCGGGAACTGATTCGCTCGGCCGTGGCTAAAACCTACGATGAGTACTTCAGCGGCGTTGACATGCGCCAGGTGGTGCAGTGGTTCGACCTGGGCGGCGAAATCCAGGTGACGGACACGGCGCGGGCCAAGGAAGTGTTCGACGGGTTGAAGGGGATCCAGGGGTTGATGGACAAGATCAGCGGCTTGGGAACGTCGTCGAAGGATCACATCGAATCGCAGGTATCCGCCGCGGAATTCATCCTGGAAGGCCTCTACGCCCACAAGCGCATCGGGCGCAGTGAAGAGCGAGTGTTTAAAGCTGGGGAAAAACAAGCGCCGAAGCCGGAACGAACCTTCGAGCGCGAAGAGCCTTTTCGGGGAAGGAGGCCGTACAACTAGCGGCTAGCTACCGGCGACTACAGCTGCCTGTTCTTATGAAACGCGTCCGCTACACCAAGTACCTTCCCGATCCGGCGGCTGAGATGAGCCTGGAGGATCTGCTCAGCGCGCTCTCCGACTATGTCCTCGAGAGCGGCTTCCAGAACTTCACCTTCTACGAGGTGCCGGAGGGCGAGCAATCCCTGGACGCGCTGCGCCAGGCCATCGAGCAGGCACTTCTGAACAGTGATCAGTTTGACGAACAGATGCGGGAGAAGCTGCGGCAAATGCAGGTGGACGGCACGCTCGCCGAACTCACCCAAAAGTTGCTGCAACGCATGCAGCAGGAAGACTACATTTCCGTCGACGACCCCCCGGATCAGCAACCATCCCGCGCCGGCGGACAGGTCGGCGATGCGCAGCAGCAAGCCAAGTTCGAGATCACCGACAAGAGCCTCGACTTCCTGGGATACAAGGCCCTGCGCGACCTGCTGGGCTCACTGGGCAAGTCCAGCTTTGGGCGCCACGACACGCGCGACATGGCGACTGGCATCGAAAGCAGCGGCGCGGCCAAGCCCTACGAGTTCGGGGATACGCTCAACCTGGACATCACCGCCACCCTGTCGAGCGCCATCCAGCGCGAAGGTTTGAAGCTTCCGCTGAACATCGAGTATTCCGACCTGCAGGTGCACCAGTGTGAGTATCAATCCTCCTGCGCCACCGTGCTCATGCTGGACTGCTCGCACTCCATGATTCTTTATGGCGAAGACCGTTTCACTCCAGCCAAGAAAGTCGCCATGGCGTTGTCGCAGTTGATCCGCACGCAGTATCCGGGCGATTCGCTGTCGCTCGTGCTATTCCACGACTCGGCCGAAGAAGTACCGCTCTCGCAGTTAGCCCGGGTCAAGGTGGGACCGTATTACACGAACACGCGGGAGGGCCTGCGGCTGGCTCAGCGCATCCTCCAGCGGCAGCGCAAGGACATGAAGCAGATCGTGATGATCACCGACGGCAAGCCTTCAGCATTGACCCTTGAAGACGGCCGCATCTACAAGAATGCCTTTGGCCTGGACCCGCTGGTTGTCAGTCAGACGCTGGAAGAGGTCTCGAAGTGCAAGCGGGCGGGGGTTCTCATCAATACCTTCATGCTGGCGTCCGACTACGGGCTGGTCAACTTCGTGCAGAAGGTGACCGAGATGTGCCGCGGCAAGGCCTATTTCACCACCCCCTACACCCTAGGGCAGTACTTGCTGATGGACTACATGTCGCGGAAGACGAAGACGATTCACTAGTCGCCATACCATCGCAAGACGGGGCGCCGGTCGGGCTTTCTTGGCGGGGGAGCCGGCGGCAATGGAGGTCAACCTGCGCCGGAGTGCGTGGTAAGCGCGAGGCCTCCCGGGCCGGCAAGACACCAGCTACCCCACCAGCCTGCTGCCGGATCGTAATTGAGCTTACCTCGGGTGCAGGTTGCTATTCCTTCTTCTCCGCGCGGACTGCAGCTTCAGCAGCCTGAAATCCGATCTGGCTGTGGGTGCCATCACAGAAGGGCTTGTTGGTGCTGCCTCCGCAGCGGCAGAGCGAAAAGGCCGGCCTGCCGGTCAGATCGTAGGCATTGCCATTGGCGTCGACGAGTTCAATTGTTCCCTCGGGCGCTTCCACCCGATAAGGTCCGTTCGGTCGGACCGTGATCTTCACTTGTGCCATCTCTTCCTCCGGAGATCAACTGCCTACGAAGATAGCATTCGGTACTTCAAGCGGCTGCGGGTTCGGCCTTGGGCAGACTGCGGTAAAGCTGCAGATATTCGTCGATCATGCGCTTGCTGGTGAAGCGCTGGCGGGCACGCTGAAAGGCGCGATTCGCGTAGGACCGGCACAGTTCGCGGTTCTGGGCGAGTTCGCGGATGGCGGCGGCCAGGCCGGCGGCGTCGTTTGTGGGGAAGTAGACCGCATCGTCTCCCCAGAGTTCCCGGAAACTCGGAATGTCATTGGCGACGATGGCACAGCGGGACAGGGCTGCCTCGAGTGTGGCCATGCCGAAGGGTTCATAGCGCGAGGTCGCAGCGTAGATCACGGCCCGGCTGTAGAGCGCGCGCAACTGCGCCTCGGTCTGCGGCCCCTTCAACGAGACACGCAGTTGCTCGGTGGCGACCTTCACGTCCGCGCGAATGGGCAAGCGCAGGTTATTGACCGGATGTTCCGAAGCTACGATGCAGACCGGAATGGGATGTTGGTACTGGGTGAGTAGGTGGACCTGCTTGCCCGCATCGAGCAGCCGACCGACCGCGAGCACGGAGTCTTCCTTGTTCACGTAGGGGTTGAAGAAGATGGGGTTGAGGCCGTTGTATATGACCCGGGCGTTGGACGGCGTCGTGTACGACTCACACAGCGCCTCGAGCATCCAGTTCGACGGTGCCACGACGGCTGTCGCCCCGGCGAGCCCCCGTGCTACGACCTCCCGGTAGTCTCTCACCCAGCGAGTATCTCGGGGCTGATGCCCGTGCACGGCGAGCCACCAGCTGATCAGGTCTTCATGCGCCACCACCACGCGGGGCACATTCACGGGAAGGTTGCCATAACAGAACTGGTTCAGGTGCAGGAGATCGGGTTTGGTCTCGCACGCCAGGGAGACCAGGTAGTTCGCTGCGTCGGGATAGTCCTGTTCCCCTTCCTGCATCCACTCCAGCCGGAATGCGGTGGGGTGGTAGTCCAGCCCGTGCAAGCTTTCCATCCACGAAGTCTGCTCGGGAAGAGGCACCTCCCCAAAACTGACGAGCGTGACCCGCAGGCCACGGCTGACCAACCCGCTCACCAGTTCGCGAGTGTAGGTCCAAACGCCGGACAGCGTGTCGGTTGTGACCAGAACGTGCATCCGAAACCTGGGCTCCGCTCGAGTGCGGTGGACCCCGTTCCCGGGGTCTGTGTTGCCTGTATTGTAGAGGCTTTTGCGGTTTTTTGTGGATGTTTGCTGCGACTGCAGGCTGGGGTGCAAAGGGTCGCACCGAGAGCCTTCTCGCCCCTCTCAGGCGGTCTTTCGCCGCCAGGTAACGGGCTGCATATCAAGAACTTCCATTAGGCGAAAAATGCGGGTTGCCGGCAAAATTCTGTATTGACCGCCCTGTACAGAAAAGGATAGTTTGGGTTAGTTCTTTCCGACCACCTGCCTGCCCGCGTCCTGAACTGTCGCCCATGCTGGGGGTTTGGTGATCCAGGTGCTTTGGGAGAGGTTTAGAAAGTTCGTGCCGACGCGCGATTAGCGTCAAATCGCCGCTTCAGCCGCTTCGTCGGTGTTTCCTTCTTAGGTTGAACACCGTTACTACGCTCGAAGTGACTTCGGGTTTCCGAGCAGCCACTTTCACGAACGGGGGATGAGCCATGGCGGATTTCTATCAGACGGGAGTGATTGCGACGCTGCATCGCCTGGGAAACGGCGATCTGGGAGTTGTCGAGCGTCAGCTGGAGTACTTTTCCCGCCAACAGCCCATCGCGCTAGTGCTCCCCGCTCTCTACGCAGAGTTTGAGAAACCAGCGATGGACGTGATCCTGAGCGAACTCAGCCAGGCTACCTACGTCCGCCAGTTTGTGCTGACGCTGGCCCAGGCGACCGCCGAACAGTTTGAAGAGGTGCAACACCGGGTGAGCGGCTTGCCCGGCGAGGTGCGGGTGCTGTGGCAGGATGGCCCGCGCATGCAGCGACTGTACCGCAATCTCGAGGAAAACCGCCTGCAGATCGGCCCCGACGGCAAAGGGCGACAGTGCTGGATGGCATACGGCTATGTGCTCGCCTGTCGCAAGGCGTCGGTCATTGCCCTGCACGACTGTGATATCGTGAACTACAGTCGGGAGATTCTGGCCCGTCTCTGCTATCCCGTGGTGCATCCCGACATCGGTTTCGAGTTCAGCAAGGGATACTACGCCCGCCTCAGTCATCAGATGCATGGCCGGGTCACACGCCTGCTGATGACGCCTTTGATCCGCGCGCTGCAATCGATCGTCGGCTTGCAGCCCTTCCTGGATTACCTGGACAGCTTCCGCTACGCGCTGGCGGGCGAGTTTGCCATGCAGGCCGACTTGGCGCGCGTCAACCGCTTGCCCTCGGACTGGGGACTCGAGGTGGGAGTCCTGGCGGAGGTCTATCGGAACTGCTCCATCCGTCGCATCTGCCAAGTCGACATCGCCGACAATTACGAGCACAAGCACCAGGACCTGTCGTCCGGGGATCCCTCGAAGGGTCTGATGAAAATGGCCATGGATATCTCCAAGTCGCTGTTGCGAATCCTGGCTGCGGAAGGCGTCAAGTTCGATACGGGCATAATGCAGACCCTGCTCGTGCGCTACCTGCGCATGGCGGAGAACAACATCAGCAAGTACCACGCCGATGCCATGATCAACGGCCTGCTGTTCGACCGTCACGAGGAAGAAAGCGCCGTCGAGACGTTCTCGAAGGCTCTGAAGCTGGCCACCGACGAGTTCTTCGCCGATCCCCTGGGTGCGCCGCCCATTCCGAACTGGATGCGGGTGAGCGCAGCCTTACCCGGTTTCCTCGAGGATCTACGCGAGTCGGTGGACGCGGATAACGAAGAGGTGAAGGGCGTCACCCGCGTTGCCGCCCATGGCTAAACAATTGGCAGAAGGCAAGTGGACGATCTCTTCCCAAGCGAACTGAAGACCCGGCTGGAGCAGGTCGGCCAGGCCGATATCGTGGTCGGCATTCCCAGCTATAACAACGCGGGGACGATCGGTCACGTGGTGCGGGCCGTCTCGGTGGGACTCGCCAAGTACTTCCCCGACTACCGCTCCGCGATCGTGAACTCCGACGGCGGATCCAAGGACAAAACCCAGGAAGTTGTGCTCAGCGCAGAAGCGGGGCGCGACGAGCTCCTGCTGGTCTCACACCCCCTGAATGCCAGCCAGCGCATCAGCACACCCTATCACGGGGTTCCGGGCAAGGGCAGCGCGTTCCGCACCATCTTTGCGGTTGCTTCCCGTCTGAAGGCCAAGGCGTGTGTGGTGGTGGATTCGGATCTGCGCAGTATCACTCCGGGCTGGGTCGAACTGCTGGCGCAGCCGATCCTGAAACACGATTACGATTACATCGCACCCTACTACCATCGCCACAAGTACGATGGCACCATCACGAACGGGATCATCTATCCCATGACCCGGACGCTGTACGGCAAGTCCGTACGTCAGCCCATAGGCGGCGAATTCGGGGTCTCGGGACGGCTCGGCGCGCGCTATCTCGAAAAGGAAGTGTGGGACACGGACGTCGCCCGCTTCGGCATCGACATCTGGATGACAGTCACGGCCATCGCCGAGGGCTTTCGCGTAGGCCAGGCGTATCTCGGCGCCAAACTGCACGACGCCAAAGACCCGGGTGCGGATCTCACCAGCATGTTCCGGCAGGTGGTGGGATCCTTTTTCAGCCTGATGGAGAGCTACGAGAGCGTGTGGAAAAATGTCCACGGCTGCGAAGCGGTACCCATGTTTGGGTTCCCCTTCGAGGTGGGGGTGGAACCGCTGTCGGTGAATACCGACCGGATGATGCACGCCCTGCAACAGGGCGTCAACGACCTCGAGGAAATCTACCGCTCGTTTCTTTCCCCGTCGACGCTTCTCGATCTGACCAACTTCGTACACCGTAACGGGCAAGGTTTTCACCTGCCCGACGAGCTGTGGGTTCGAATGATCTACGAAGCGGCGGCGGCCTTTCATCACCGGCAACTCGATCGCGACCACTTGTTGCAGTCCCTCGTGCCCCTGTACCTGGGACGCACCGCTTCGTTCGTGCTCGAGGTCAAGGATAGCGACGCGCCGCAGGTGGAAGAACGTATCGAACAGCTCTGCCAGGTCTTCGAGGCCGAGAAGTCCTACCTGGCTCAACAGTGGGATCCCGCCGGAAAGGAGGCAGTCCATGCGCAGCCTGCTTGAGAGGATGTTTGTCGATCCCTTTAACCGCCTCGCGGACGAGTTCGCCCGCGTGGTTCCGGTCGTGGTTATGGTGCTGGTAACCCTGATCGTGGGCGGCTTCATTGCCTATGTAGCGCGCTGGTTGACCTACCGGTTTCTGCAACTGGCACGCTTCGATCGCCTGGTGCAACAGACCGGGTTCGCCCACATGATTGAGCGCACCGGCGTGTTTCGCTCGGCCAGCGATTTAGGTGCCCGCTTCGTGCAGGCCGTGGTGTGGCTTTTCGTCATCCTGTTTGCGCTAAGCGCAGCAGGCACGCCCTCGACGGTAGGGCTGGTGTCACGTTTCGTGGAATACGTTCCCAACCTGATTGTGGCCGGCCTGGTGCTGCTGCTCGGCGTCCTGGCCAGCCGCATGGCATCGCGCAGCGCGCTGCTGGCGGCGGTAAATGCTCAGTGGCCAGGGGCCCGCCTGATCGCCGGCGGGGTGCGCACGGTGGTCATGACGCTGGCCATTGTCATCGCACTGGAACAGCTTCATATCGGCAATGTGCCTTTGCTGGTGGCATTTGCCATCGTTTTTGCCGGAATTGTCTTCGCGCTGGCGGTCGCCTTCGGCCTCGGCGCCCGAGACCTGGCTCGGCAGTGGCTGGAAGCCAAGATCCGCGCTTCCCACGCCGAGGAGGAAATTTTTCGTCACCTCTAAGACCCAGCAGGCCCTGGTACGCGACTGAGGCTCTGCCAGCTGTTCCTTGCGACGGAGGGACATTCGTCGCCTACACCCATCTCTGCCACGGCACAGCCGATCATTGTTGGGAGCTGTATTCCTTCAGCTTGCGGTAGAGGGTGGTTTTGCCGATGCCCAACGAACGCGCCGCCAAGAGCTTATCGCCGTTGAGCTGCGCTATCGTGTTCAGAATCGTCTGCTTTTCGAGTTCGACCATAGGAACGATCCTGGTCCGGTTGCTGCCGCCGGCGGCTGGAGGTTCCTGTAAGCGGCTGATGGACGGGGGCAGGTCCCCCAGGTGGATCATGGAGTCGGGGGTGAAGGCGCAGGCCCGCTCCAGGCAGTTTTCCAACTCGCGCACATTGTCCGGCCAGTCGTAAGCCAGCATGGCCTTGAGGGCGTCATCGCCGAGCGTCCGCGCCTGCCCGGAAGTGCGCGACAAGCAGTCGAGAAAGTGCCCGGCGAGCAACGGGATGTCCTGCCGCCTTTCCCGCAGGGAAGGAATCCGCAGGCTCAGCACATTCAACCGGAAGTACAGATCGCGGCGGAAGGTTCCCTGCGCCACCGCCTGTTCCAGGTCCCGGTTGGTCGCCGCCAGAATCCGCACGTTGATGGGGATGCGCCTCGTACTGCCGACCGGCCGGATCTCTTTCTCCTGGATGGCGCGCAACAGTTTGGCCTGCAGGTCGACGGGAAGCTCGCCCACTTCGTCGAGGAATACCGTCCCGCCTTCAGCCATGGCCAACAGTCCGTCTTTGGCGTGGGTGGCGCCGGTGCAGGCCCCCTTAACGTACCCGAAGAACTCGCTTTCGATGAGCCCGGGCGGCAAGGAACCGCAATCCACCGGAATGAACGGCTTGTCTCGAAAAGGCCCGGAGAAGTGAATAGAACGCGCCACCATTTCCTTGCCGGTTCCGCTTTCGCCCAGGATGAGCACCGGGTGCGTACTGTAAGCTGCCTTGGCGATGATGCGATACAGCTTTTCCATTTCGGGTGCGCGGCCCACGATGCTGCCGAAGCCCTGATTCGACTTGATCTTTTCGCGCAGCACGCGGTTCTCGGTCTTCAGCTTGAGGTGCGTGGCTAGGCGTTCCAGCAGCAGCTTGAGCTCGTCCAGACTGAACGGCTTGGTAACGTAATCGTAGGCACCGCTCTTCATCGCCTGCACAGCAGACTGCACCGTACCGGAGCCCGTGACGACGATCACCAGCGCACCCGGGCTTCGGCTCTTGATCTGATTGAGGGTGTCCAGCAAACTAGCTCCCGGCAACTTCAGGTTCAACAACACGGCATCGATGGCTTGCCCGTCCAGGATCCTGTAGGCATGCCCGGCCGAGTCGGTGGTCATGGTGTTGAATCCCAGCGACGGGGCCACTTCCCGGCAAGCGTCCCGGATGGCGCGTTCGTCGTCCACGATCAGCAGGTTCAGGAAATTGGCTTCCTCGATCTGTGGCAGGATCGGTTCAGTGGTGGTCATGGCATCTTCTCGCTTCTTTGGTCTTGGCCTGTATGGCGAACCAGGTCCGCCTTTGCACCACGAGAGCCGCACGCTCCCTATTTGGGACAACTATAGAGACCCAATCTGGGAATGCTAAGTGCATCCGTCACCGTATTCTGTGACCCACATTCCCCGACGGCTGCAGTTCCCTAGATGTCAATCGAGCATCGGCGCACACCTCTCCGCCCCGATTGGATCTGATTGGTTTGGCCGAGGCTCTAGCCGTGGAGGGGTACGGGTTCGGTAAGGCGGAAGGTCAAACGATGCATGGGGCCGAAATTGATGTCCACCGGGGTGTCGTTGCCGCCGGAACTTTCCGAGTAAGCGCTGTTTAGCAAGGGCCCGGTTCCGGAACTTTGGTGGCCGGATTCTTTACTTTTTCGGTGCCAACTGCTCTTGGCGAAGATACTGGAACTGCGCACGGGAACAGCCGTGCCGTTGAGAAAAAGGGTCGCGAGCGCCAGGCGAAGGTAGCCTGGATCACCTAAGGCCGCTGCGGCCTTGGCATCGATGATCCGGCAGGTCACTTGCGCCCCCCGCTGGACAAGGGTTTGACCCGCCACAATGATGGGCTCGTCCAGCACCGCCGCGAACGTGTCGCCAGCATGTGCCGACGCGCTGGATAGGGAGGTTAGCAAGCGAATCGTCACCGGCGTCCCGGCCGGCACGCTTGCCCCGGGGGGAATGACGCTGCTGGTTGGAGAGATTCCGCCTTCCTGGGCCACGCGCTCGAACGGTAACCCGCCGGCAACGTCGGCGGGACTGGCGACATTCTCCGTATCGACGGATGGCAGCGCGCTTTGGCGACCACATCCGGTGGTGAACGTCAACGCCAGCGCCACCATCCCGACTGCCATCCTCATGCCCCTATCCTTGCCCGAAAGCTTTTAGGGTTCCAGGACGCACGGCGGGGGCCATCTCGTTGCAGATTGAAAACAAAGTACTTAAGAGGGAAAGGCGAGGAGAGCTACATGTAGTTTTTGCAGCCGAAAGCACTCTGGGATCGTAAAGATTACGTAAGCAGAGGGGAGTAAACCGCAAGCGAACTCTCAACTGTTAGTCGGGGCCGATCGGTTTGCCCCATTTCCGGTGCAGGTCTCCGCCCTCCACCCTCGCCCGCACAGGCTTGCATGGAAACTCTCTTCCGGGTGCTGGTTTGGCCGTCACCCTAGTGGGGAGGACAGGGAAATCGGCACCATGTCGAGAGAACGCAGACAAGCCATCAGGTACCGCATCGTGGGGTAGGCACAGCCCGCCTTCACCGCTAAAGAAAACCCGGAGAAGCCCTTTGGGCTTCTCCGGGTTCGGAGTGTTGTGAGAAAAACGTCGCTTAGTTGGAGGCGCCTCCCGAAGCGGTCACGGACTCGTTTAGCGGCTGCATGATCACACCGTCAAACGGAGTAGCGCCCACGAACCGCCCGTGCATCATGCTCACGCGCCGCAATGGATAGCCGGCGTCCGGACCACGCTGCCAGGTGCGGCCGCTGTCCACACTCTCGAAGATCACACTCGTCTGGTAGCTGGTGGCCAGCAGACGCCGGCCACTGCCGTCCCAGGAGATCGAGGTGATGTCTTTGTCGGGCAGGCCGGTGAGGACGTGCTCCCAGGTCGCTCCGCCATCGGCACTGTGAAATGCACCTTCGCGCGATGCCACGAAGATCTGAGCATCCGGCGTGAGGGCCACTCCCCGAATCGCGGTGACTTTCGAGGCCAGGCTATGCTCGCTCCAGTTCGATCCACCGTCCCGGGAGATCAGCAACCCCGTGCGGGTAGCGGCCGCGATGGTCCCGCCGCTGGCTCGCACCGCGACGAAATCCTGCTGGCCCAGCACGGGGCCGCCCATCCAGATCTTTCCCTGGTCCTTGCTGAGGTAGAGGCCCTGGGTGGTGGCCGCGATCCAGCGCTCCCCGTAGACCTCGATATCGTTCACCTTGGCTTCCAGAACGGAGCGAGTCCGGGTCTTGAGCGGGACGGCTTTTTTCGCACCCTTGGGCCGGACCATTCTGGTCTTTTCGGTTTCGACGACGTTGATGGGACGCCAGGTGGTCGCGTTGTGTTCCAGCAGGAACAGGCCCTTGTTCGTTCCCGCCACAAGCACTCCGCTGCCGGCCTGCTGGAGGGCAAACACGTCGCGCCCGTTCAGGCCCGTACTTCTCTGCATCCAATGCTGGCCGGCGTCATCGGTATAAAACATTCCGCCCCATTCACGGTCGTTGACCACGCCCGCGTAGATCTTATTGCGGTCTTTCTGGTCTTCGACGAGGGCCGCCACGTAGCGATGCGTGTAGCCGTGGTTGGAAGCAGTCCAGGTGGCAGCACCATCGTTGGACACGAGCACCCCGCTCCGGTCGGTCGCCAACAGCACATGCTGCGAATTGGCGGGGTCGACCAGCACGTCATTCACCACCATCTCAGGATTGCTGACGCGCTTCCAGGTTTTCCCCAGGTCGGCGGTCTTCCACAGACCCTCGGTCGTGCCCGCATAGATGATGGAGGGATTACCCGGATCCTGCCGCAACACACGCGTACGACGCGCTGAGAACGGAATACCCTGAATCTTCTGGAACAGTTCTCCGGCCGTTACGCTTTTATAAATACCGGAGCAGGCACTGGCGAACACGTTGGCCGGATTGTTGGAATCGACCACGATGGAGAACACGTCGGAATCGTCGACCATGCCCTTGTTGATGTGGTGCCAGTTGGCGCCCCCATCCTCGGTCTTCCACGCCAGATGCCAGGTGCCCGCGTACACCACATTCGGATCCCTGGGATCGACGGCAACCGATTCGATGTTCTTGATCTCCGCGTGATTGACCGGCGAAATCTGTTCGAAGGTTCTTCCTCCGTCACGGCTGCGAAACACCCCGTCCAGGGCACCGGTCACGAGCACCTGGGGATCGGAAGCCGCCATGGCCAGGGCCCGGATCGATTTGTTGTGCATGGCGGGGAGAGTTTCCCAGCTCTTACCGCCATCGCGGCTGCGAAACAGATCGCCCACCTGCTGGCTCTGGGGGCTCCACGCCGCGATGTACATCACCTTGGTATCCCGCGGGTTGATCACGATGTGGTCCAGCACGTAGTCGTCGCCGCTTCCCAGTTGGGCTAAGCGGGACCAGTTGCGACCACCGTCGCGGGAGAGAAACAACTCCCCGGTGCTGGTGCCCAGGAAGATCTGGTCCGAATTATGCGGGTCATACGCCAGGCTGCGCACATCGCCCCCTTCCGGGCCCAGCGCAGTCCATTGACCAGCCCACAGCGCGGTACTGCAAAGAAAAGTAACCGACAGTGCAATCAAGCACTTACCCAGCCGATTTCTGGAAATCATAGGTTGATCCGACCCCTGTGCGGAGAGTATACCCCGCAACCTGAGCCTGACAGGGCAACTCTTGTCATTCAAGTTACCTAAGGGCAGCCAAAAAATAGGCCGGTCGGGTTTCCGACCGGCCTGGGATTGCCTCTTCCACTCTATTGCGCCTTCTTGCCTGCCTTTTTCTTTGGCGCCGGGTGATCGGGAATGGCCTTCACTGTGCCCTCATCCACCGGCTCCGTTCCGGCCGTGTCGAAGGTCGCGCCCGCGGGCACGATCCAGTATTCGGCGGTCCTGGTACCACCATTGCCCGTCCGGGTTTCGATGCGGCTGGGATCAATGGCCTGCTTGGCTTCTCCGCCCGACAGATAGGCCTTGGAGTCAACGGCCCGTTCCGCCGCGAGGTTCTTGCGCTTCTCGGTCGGTTCGGCGTTGCCCACGATGACGAGTTTGGCATCTGGTTCCTGCTGCATGCGTAGCGCCACGTCATCCAGGATGGCCTTGCAGGTGTTGTCCACACGCCACGGCTTGACCTTGTTCGGGAAGTCGCACTGGCTCAACTTGCTGGCTTTCGGCGGCGGAGGCGGCGGATTCTCGACCGTCGCCTGGCTGGAAGCGCTCGTGGTCAGCCCGCGCGAGTCGGTACAAGTAGCGTTAACAGTAATCGTGCCCGGCGACGCGCCTGTCGTCGTCAAGGTCGCTTCGCTTCCGCTGCCCGCAATGCTACCGCCGCTAGCGGTCCACCCGCCCACGGTCACCGGAACTCCGTCCGGACTGGTGCAGGTGCAGGTCACAGTGACCGGCGTGCCGGTTTGCACGCTGGCAGGATTGGCGGTGCAACTCATGGTCGGCGGATTCTTTGGCGGTTCCTTCACCGTGAAGTTGGCCGAGCAGGTCGTTTCTCCGCCCTTCTTCATTTTGGGATCATTGACGTGGGCGGTAACGGTGTAGGTGCCTCCGGCAACGCCTTTGGTGTCAATCGTCGCGGACGTGTCCTTGCCGCTCACCGCGCCGCCGTTGCCGCTCCAGGAATAGGCGAGGGTGTGCTTCGGGTTGTAATTCGTAGGCGAGACCGTAGCCGTGATCGGCTCACCCTGCATGACTTCCGTGTGGTCCAGTGCACAACTGGCTGCCGGAGGGACAACGGGAGCGCCTCCGAAGTTGAAGACCAAACCGCCCCGCAGCCGAACGCCATTGTAGCTGGCTCGGCGCAAGTCCGGCTGCGTCGTCGGAACGCCATCATCGGAGAAGTTCTGTTTCGACCACACCCAGTCCGCCTCAATCAGCCGGATGGTCAGGCGCCGGACTATGGGCAGATCGATGCCGCCGCCAAGAATCGCGCCCAGTCCGTCCTTCGAACCAAAGTCGGTCGTCCTCAGGTTGTTCAGGCCCAGCAAGGTATGCGCGAACACGTTGAGACCTTCTCCTCGCCAGGTGAAGCGCGGTCCAACCGACAGGGTGGTGATGTCCGCACCGGTCTTGAAGTTTGAACCAAAGTCAGCTTCCAGAGCGAAGTTGGGATGGAAGTTATAACCAAAGGCCACGCCGAAGCCCGCAGGTTCGCTGGGAAGCGCGGAGGGCACAAAGCCTCCGGAACCATTACTGGCGGGAATGTTACCACCGGGATTGAGCCACTGATAACCGACAAACAGATCGGCTTTCGGTGGATTCTCCTGCTGCTGGGCCAGAACAACGCAGGGTAAGAGCAACAACGATAGCGTCAGCAGGAAGCCAGTCCACATTCTATGGCATTTTCGGAATTCGCAACAAAGTGACATTGAAATCCTCCGGAACCAGACCATCCAGCTTTGTTTAAGGGCCGAGAACTATTACTTGATCGTGAGACTGCAAAGACGGTGCAAGAGAAAGGTCCACTTATGGTGACGCTGAATTTTACAGCATTGCAACCGCAAAACGAAGAGCGGGACTCGAAAAGATTACTGGTTGGGTCGAGCGCGCAGCGCGCAGAATGGGCCTAGGCTCTGCTGTTCCGGCTCCACGTCTCAGTTTGATATCGCATTCCCGCGGCTGGGGAGCGGAGAATTGACAGGGGAAAGATATATCCGGCAGTCAACAACTGCGCCGTGGCTTGCGAGCGAGCGCGCAGAACCGGAATAATAGAGATTGCGCCATGAGCCAGGAAAAAGTGTTAATCGTCGAGGACGAGGAAAACGAGCGCAGCGGGCTGGCCGAATTGCTTTCCGCCTGGGGTTACCGGGTGGAGACTGCGGCCGACGGGATGGAAGGCTTGGAAAAAGCCGTACACTGGTCCCCTTCCATCATCGTCTCCGACCTCAAGATGCCGCGCATGGGAGGCATGGAATTGCTGGAGCGGCTGGCCGAGCAGCAGCAGGGCATGGCCGTGGTCGTGGTTACCGCGCAGGGCACCATCGACAGTGCTGTGCAAGCCATGCGCATGGGCGCCTACGACTACATCACCAAGCCCATTGACGCCAACCGCTTGCGAACCATTCTGCAAAACGCCAGTGCTCTGCTCGGCACCAAGGTGGAACTGGAGGTTACGCGCCGCAAGCTGCGAGACAGCGGTTCGCTGGGCTCGCTGGTGGGTTCTTCCAAAAAGATGCAGGAGATTTTTCGCCTGGTGGAAATGGTAGCTCCGAGCACAGCGTCCGTGCTGATTACCGGCGCCAGCGGCACCGGCAAAGAGATGGTGGCGCGCACGATTCACGAGCTCAGCCCGCGGCGCTCCAGACCTTTCGTTCCCATCAACTGTGCCGCCATTCCGGAAACCCTCATCGAGAGCGAGATCTTCGGGCACGAAAAGGGTGCCTTCACGGGCGCCCTCGAGCGCCGCACCGGCTGTTTTGAACTGGCCGAGGGAGGCACGCTGCTCCTGGATGAGATCGGCGAGATGCCGGTGGGGACACAAGCCAAGCTGTTGCGTGTACTCGAAGATCGCAAGCTGCGCCGTCTGGGCAGCAAGGTCGAAACTGCAGTGGACGTGCGCGTCCTGGCCGCCACCAACAAGGTCCCGGAAGAGGCAGTAGCGCGCGGTGAGTTGAGAAACGACCTTTACTACCGGCTCAACGTCTTCAACATCCACATGCCTTCCTTACGCGAGCACAAGGAAGACGTCCCCGAACTGGTGCAGGCGTTGCTGGCCGAGATGAATACCAAGCACGGGCGCCGGGTCGCAGCCGTCAGCGACGCGGTGCTGAACCAGTTTCACAATTATTCCTGGCCGGGTAACGTGCGCGAACTGCGCAACACGCTGGAGCGCGCGGTGATCGTGTGTGAGGGCGCGGTCATCGAAACCCGGCACTTGCCGCCGGGCTTTGGCCAAGCGCCCCTGCGGCCGGCCGCCAATGACCCGGAGGCGGTCCGGCTGGGCGTGGGTACGACCGTCGAGGAGGCCGAGAAGCTGCTCATCCTGAAAACGCTGGAAGCCACCAATAACAACAAGACCCGTGCCGCGGAAATTCTCGGCATCAGCCTGAAAACCCTGCATAATAAGCTGAAGGAATACGGCAACTCCGCGGCTGACGCACCGCCGGCTAAGGACGACGAACCGTCCGGCTGAGGCAAGTCACCGCCAATCCGGTATGCGCCGGAAGACCAAAATCGTGCTGGCCATCACCTTCATGGTGGCGGCCATGGTGTCGTCGTTTTCCTATATCTATCTCTCGCAGCTGCTGCGGCTGCGGCTCAATAATACGTATGAAATTGCATCGCTGCTCGCCCAGCAGATCGTCTATGTCGCCACCAATGCCGTCCCTGACTTGACCAGCACGCGCGTGGACACGGATAACCCCAGCGCCGTGCATGCCGCCGTGAACAATTATCTCCGGACCGACGTCGACCTGAATGCCATGCTCGACACGGCCGTGGGCAACGGGCCGGACATCTACGATGCCGCCGTCCTGGACGCCGACGGGCGGGCACTCTTGCACAGCAACTCCGACCTGGCAAACAAGTACGTCTCGTTCCGTCCGGATTTTCAGCGGGTGCGGAGCGCGCACTTTCTTGATCAGCTGCGCATGATCTACCGTCCACCCTTTGTCTACGACGTGGACGCTCCTCTGCAGCTAAATGGCAGGCCGTTCGGCAAGGTTCGAGTGGGCGTTTCCACCGTGCTGCTGAAGAACCAGTTGACCCCCCGCCTGCAACGGGCGCTGGTTATGTCCGTGGGTTCGATTCTGCTTTCGCTGGTGTTGGCGGCTCTGATCTCCCACCTCGCGCTGGGCCCGCTGCGTGCCATCAGCCGCAACCTGGACAGCGTCGGCGGCGCCGAGGTTTTCGCGGACGCGGCGTCGAACCACGACGAGTATGGCCTGGTCACGTTGAAGATCGCCAACCTCGGGCGTCAGATGCGCGACGCCAAGGAGATCTTCTCCGCCCTGAAGGACAACGTCGATCAGCTGATGGCCAACCTGCAGGACGGCCTGATGCTGTTCACCCGCGACTTGCGGGTGGTCCTGGTCAGCGCGTCCATCGAACACTTCCTGGAGCGTCCGCGGCGGGACATGCTGGGCCGCACGGCGCGAGAGGTGTTTTCCTCAGGCTCCCCTCTGGGCAACGCGATTCTCGATGCTTTCGAACGCCGGCGCCCCATCGCGCAACGCGAACTGGAAGTCACCAATGGCCGCCGCGTCCAGGTTTCCCTCGACTTCATCCAGGAAAGAACCAGCCAGATCGGTGCGCTGCTGGTTATGCGCGATCCGGAATCAGTGCGGCGTATTGAGGATGAGATCGAAATGTCGCGCCGGCTCTCCGCCAGCAGCCGGCTGACGCGGGGCGTCGCCCACGAGGTCAAGAACCCTATCAACGCCATCGTTCTTCACCTCCACCTGCTTCAGAACAAGCTGCCGCAAGTCGACCCCGGCACCCGGCGTCACATGGAGATTATCGACAGCGAAATCCATCGCCTCGACCGCGTGGTGCAGATCCTGCTGGACTTCACCCGCCCGCGCGACCTGCGCATGGAGGACGTCGATTTGCGGCGGCTCCTGGAAGACGTAATCCTGCTGTCCGCACCGGACGCCGAACAGCATGGCGTCAAGGTCATCCGGCAACTGCCCGCCCAGCCCCTTGCCGTGAAAGTCGACTGCGATTCCTTCAAGCAAGCGGTTTTGAACGTGGTGGTCAATGGTCTGCAAGCCATGTCCGCAGGCGGGACCCTCACCGTCACTGCCCGGCGCGAGGAGGGAACCGCGGTGACTGAGATCCGGGACACCGGCGGAGGCATCCCGAAGGAGATCCAGGAAAAGATCTTCGAACTGTACTTCACCACCAAGAAGACCGGCAGCGGCATCGGGCTGGCGCAGACCTATCAGATCCTGCAATGGCACTACGGCTCGGTGGACTTCGAGTCGCGGGATGGCCAGGGCACGACTTTCCATCTGCGACTCCCCCTGGTCGAGTCTGCACGCCACGCCACCGACGAAGTCCTGACCAGCCGTTCCTAGTGGCCGCGGAAACGGCAAGCCCCTGCCCCGTCGCGGCCTGGATTGGCGCCACATGAATTCTTGGTTAATTCTTTCGTCGAACCCGGCCGCGCGGGGATAGAATGAAGCTTCTGACGAGGCATCACAGGATAGGTATGTATCTGGCCGGCATACTCGGACTGTGCATGCTGCTTGCCGCGCCTGCCAGGGTGCCGGGTAAGAGCATGGGTGTGTACGGTCCCGCGGCTGCCTTTGGGCAGGAACCATCTCCGCCGATGTCGGGCCAAGGTTCCCCCGAACAGGAGGCCTCTCGGCCGGTCGCGCAGGAAGCTCCTAAACCGGATTCTCCGACCACGGGCCAACCCGCGGGCAACCGCCAGAGGACGGACGGCTCGCATCAGCCCCGCCCGGCCACAAACCAAGCTGGAGACACGACCACGACGCAGAAGGCTCCCGCCAAGGCCTCCGCTTCGAAACCGACTCAGAAGGGTACGTCGCCGTCCCAGGATCCGGGAACCAAGAAGACGGTCGTGCGCCACGGCAGCACCGCGGAGCCCGTGACCCAGTTGAGCCCGGGCATTCCGCAACAGCAGGCGGCGCAGCAGCGCCAGAGAATCCAGCAGGCCCTGGCCTCGACGGATTCCAATCTGCAACAGCTCTCCGGAACGCAACTCACACCGGACAAGCAAGAGACCGTCGGTCAGATCCGCAAGTTCATGGAGCAGTCGAAAGCGGCCAGCAAGTCCGGCGACCTGCAGCGGGCAGAGAACCTGGCGCAGAAAGCGCAGCTGCTCTCGAGTGACCTGGTCAAGAAGTAGGAGTCGCTGTTTCCCGCCTGCTTAAGCTTTCACTTCGCTTTCGGCTTAACGGATTCGATCTTCGCCAGCAAATCGCGTGAGGGCTGTTGCAGCGGGCCGGGAATCTGCACGGCTTCATTCAGGACACTCCGGGCATCAGCCACCCGATTCAACTTGGCATAGGCGTAGCCTAGGCGGTAGAGAGCAGTCGCGTAAGCCACATTATCCTGCCCCTGTCCCTTCAACAGGTCTGCAGCGGACTTCAGCTCCGGGATCGCCGCCGCCGTCTTGTCCTGCTTCATGTAGGCGTAGCCGATGTTGGAGTGGGCCACGCCGGCCGACAGCTTGCGCGAGCGATCCGCATCTGCCTCGTTCGCCTTAGCCAGCTGGATCACTTTTTGCGAATAGGTGATGGCTTTGGCCACGCTTGCCGGCTTGGAGTCCTCCACATAGGCATTGGAGAGCAGCAGGAGAGTGGGGATGCTGTTGGGGTCTGCGGCCAGGGTCTTTTCGCCATACGCGACCAGCCGGGCTGAATCGTTCAACTGCCCCGGGCCCAGGGTGTACATGGCGTATTCCGATACCGGCTCCTTGAACTTGGAATTCGGGAAGGCCGCGCTGAAGCGCTCGATGTAAGACATTCGTGTCTTGGCGTCTTTCTCCTCGACGATAGCGTTGTAGCCGGCGGCCTCGAGGGAGTCCATGGCTCCCTTGACCGCGTCCTTGTCGCTAGCCACCCGGGTCGCAAACTCCTGATCGCTCATTCCCTCGGGCTTGGGCTGCTTGTCGATCCCCTGATAGACCTGCCCTCCCCTCTCGGCATAGTCCATGATCTTGGCGTTGTCCTTCAGTTGCTGCGCGATTCCCACCTGCGATACCAGGATCTCGAGGTTGTGCGGGGAGGCGGCCAGGGCCTGATCGCCGTAAGCGAGCGCTTTGGCCAGATCGCCCGCGGTCTGGTAGGACTGCGAGATCTGCCAGTTGCCGTACGCCAAGGCCGCGGGGTTGGCGGAGAACTTTTGTACAAAGTCTTGGTAAAGCGCGAGCCGTTTCTGCGGATCAGATTCCTTCGAAATCTCCTGCAGCGCGTGGTCTTCCGGAGTACCCGCGGCAATCACAATGTGGTCGACTTGCGCCCGGCACCCGAGGGAGAGACACGCAACCAGCACCAGCGCACCGAGAATGCGCGTCATTTCGGTCACCTCCGCCAGCAGCGATGAACTCCGAATGATGGTCGTACGCGCGCATCCTAGCGCCGAACAGCCGGGCAAACAAGGAGAATCGCAGGCAGAAGCAGTCACCGGGAATATCGATACCTCCGACTCTACGGAGGGACAAGGGTTCCCGCACGCGGTGGTCGGGTCCCGCTTCTTTCCCGCTTGCGCTGCCTGTTATCCTTTCTCGTTTCCAAACCGGATAGGGGAGACCAATCATGTCTTTCAACCTTGAAGGCCGAAACGGCGTGGTCTTTGGTGTCGCCAACAAGCGTTCGATCGCCTGGTCGATCGCCCAGGGCCTGCACTCCGCCGGGATGAAGCTGGCCGTCACTTACCAGAACGAACGCCTTGAACAGGAAGCCCGGGATCTCATCCTCTCTCTTCCCGGAGCCGAGGCCTTCATGTGCGATGTCTCGCGGGACGAGGATATCGACCGACTTTTCAGCCAACTCAAGGAACGCTACGGGAAGCTCCATGCTCTGGTGCACAGCGTGGCCTTCGCCCCGGCAGAGGAACTGAAGGGACAGTTCCTCGACACCACCCGCGAAGGCTTCCGCATGGCGCACGATGTCAGCGTCTACTCGCTGATCGCCGTGTCGCGCGCTGCTGCCCCCTTGATGGAAGACGGCGGTAGCATCGTCACCATGACGTACTACGGGGCGGAGAAGGTGGTCCCTCACTACAACGTGATGGCCGTAGCCAAGGCGGCTCTGGAATGCACCGTGCGCTACCTCGCCTATGACCTGGGCAAGAAAAAGATACGCGTCAATGCTATCTCTGCCGGTCCGATCAAGACCTTGGCCGCCCGCGGCATCTCCGGCCTGGGTGACATGCTCAAAGCGCACGCCGAGCGTGCTCCGCTGGGGCGCAACGTGGACGTCGCAGAAGTAGGTTCCGCCGGCGTCTTCCTCGCCTCCGAAGCGAGTTCCGGCATCACCGGAGAGGTCATCTACGTGGATTGCGGCTATAACATCATGGGATTTTAAAAGCAGTCATTCGTCGTCAGTCCAGTTGCTGTAGCGCCCGAATGCTGCCGGCCGTCCCGAGGGTTCCTGCCCGCAGCAAGAAACCGAGGTGCTGAGGCACATCCTTCCTTCTCCGACAAAACGCAGCGGGCAAGCCCCCAGACTCTACGCATCAGGGGACTACGGCTGGTCGTCTGTCCTGGCAGTGGCAGGATTGGGGACGGCCGGCCTGTCGGGCGTGTTCTTGTGGAGTATCTTGCGCTGGATCTCGGGCCAGAACTCGCTGAAGATGCCGCCCACAGTCCCGTACAGCAAGGCAATACCGGAACGGCTAAGGGTCAACTCGAAGCCACGGTCGGCTTCAGGATAGTAAGCGTTGGAAATCCCTCCCGCGGTTAACGCGCCCAGCACGTTGGAAAAGTGAAACGCGCGGCCATCCGAGTCCGTATGGGCTACGAACTCCTGTTTCATGGAGTACCAGATACGGTGCTTGATCGTGCCCTCGCCCAGGCGGAAATACCTTGGGTCCTGCTTCAGCAGCGTCGGATAGAAGAAATTGCTGAAGAAGCCCGCTGAAACGCTGTCTGTAAATGCCGCCCCGTAACGCTTGCCATACCCAGCCGCTCCCTGTCCGTATGCGGGGAAGGAGTCCGAGGCTTGACTGATGCCCGCTTGGACGCCAATTACGGCAAAATTTACCGGATCAAAAGCCGACCTCGCGAACAGCTTGAATTTCTCGCCCGGCGTCATAGGAAGTGCATTTTGCCGGTTGGTGGTTCCAAACATCGGTACGACGCCCATCACGCGGTAGGACTGCTCCTGTTTCTCGATCTGTTTTTCGTCGGCGCCCGAAGGAGCATTGACGGGACGGCCGCTCTGCTCCGGTGGCTTCTGGGGCGTGGCCTGGCTGGGTTGCGGAGAAGAGGAAGGCCGGGGGGGCGGGGGTTGTTGCTCGTCCCCCGACATCCCGCCCTGCGCAACACACAGCAGCGATGTCAGCAGCAGACCGGCGGTCAGGACACCCACTTGCCTCAAGCTGTCGTCGACTCCAATTCCCGGGAAAACCTCCAGCGCCGCACCGGTTCAGCGACTGGTGAGCCGGATCCTACGCTCATTTTCCCCTGAGCGCTCCAGGGCGATTTCCACGTCCCGCTCGCGCCTGAAACGTGCGAATTTCTCTCCCCACTCTATCAACAGAACGCTGTTTTCAGCGATCAGGTCATCCAGGCCCAGCGTCTCCAATTCCCGTGGCGTCTCGATCCGGTACAGGTCGATATGATAGAGGTTGGTCTGCGCGCCCTTATACTCGTGGATCAGGGTGAAAGTTGGGCTGGTGACCTCGCTCGCCGAAGCGGCCTTGAACCCTTCGGCAATGCCTTTGACCAGTGTCGTCTTGCCTGCGCCCAGTTCCCCGCGCAAAAGCACCAGCTTGGGCGGAGCCAACTCCTCCGCCAGGGCGCGCCCGAAGGCAATCGTTTCCTCGGCGGAGTGCGTGGTGAGCTCTCGCGTGGTGACAGGGGTGGGCATAGTGTCAGTATAGCGAGAGCGGAGGTCGCGCGCAGGACGCTCCCGGGAGAGCCTCTAGAGCGATTTGGGGGCCACCATCGGGCGGGACTTCCTGCCCAGGAAGTTCTGGTCCGCCACCGATTGCACCGCCATGCGCAGGTTGCGATGGTCGTCATCGCCTAGCGCAATGAAGCGGAACGCCTGCAGGACCCCGTCGGTCGCTGTGCGCAGCGGGGAGAGCATCTCCGCCATGCCAATCACGGTCCCGACCTTGGTTTGGAAGCCGATTTCGACGAAGTCGCCCTCAGCCAGCGCTTTGGCCACTTTCAGCAGCCCGCCAGTCACCGATACGGAATAGAGTTTGCCTCGAGAGCGCTGGCCGTCGTCGAACCGGATGGCAGCCAGGACGGAACCACCTAGCTGAACCCGTGGCGCGCGCCGCGTTGGGTGCGGTTGGGGGAAATGGGTCATAGCCGAAGGGACTATGCCATGGTCCACGAGGTGACGTTAGATTACGAACGCACTAGTCCAAACTCCCGCCGTCCGTGTCGTCCGGTTGTCAGTTAAATAGCTGGCCTGTAAGCGGATTCAGCCATTGACCACAAAGCCAATGGCCGAAAGGACAAAGCCCAGCACTAGTGAAACAACGTCAGCCATGGGGCGGGCCGGACCTCGCTAGCTCTCAAACCGGACTCTGGGATCCGTTGCCGCTTCCCGCACCCTCCGGAACGCTTCCGGCAGCGCCCTCACCAAGTCGGTCGCTACCAACGACTGCTCCCCCATCTTCTCGCGCCCCACGTCTCCGGCGAGTCCGTGCAAGTACACGGCGCCGAGCACCGCCTGCAGAATCCGCTCCGGATTCTGCGCCATCATCCCTGCCACCATACCGGTCAGGATGTCTCCGGTTCCGCCCGTCGCCATGCCGGGATTCCCGGTGGTGTTCACCCATACTTCCCCATCGGGACTCGCTACCAGTGTCCGATGTCCCTTGAGCACGACCACCAGGCCGTGCTCTCGCGCGAACTTGCGCGCCACACCAATCCTGTCCCTTTGGATTTGCGGAATCGACAGCCCCGTCAGGCGGGCCATCTCCCCGGGATGAGGTGTGATAACCACGGGATGATCTTTGCCCGTAAGCTTCTCCGCCATTCCCTCGAACGCGTTGAGCCCATCCGCATCCACCACCATGGGAACCCGGTACCTGCCCACGACGGTCAAAACGAACTCCGCAGTTTCCGGATTGCGCGAGCTCCCCGGTCCGATGGCAAGGACGGTCTTGCCTTTCACCAATTCATCGATGCGCCCGTATTCCAGGGCACGCATCGAGATCGTGCCGGCTTCGGTTTCCGCGAGAGCTTCGGTCATCACCTCAGGGTGGAAGCCGGCCACGGTCGCGAGCACCGCCTTCGGGGTCGCCACCGTAGCCAAACCCGCACCACTGCGCAGGATCGACATCCCGGCCATGGCCGCCGCTCCCGCCTTGCCCAGCGAACCGCCGATCACCAGTACATGCCCGAAGTTACCCTTGTTGGCGGCGACCGGGCGAGGAGCGACCAGCAAGGCAATCTCGTGCGGCGTGATCAGCTTGAGACCGAGCTTGGACTCGATGGCCGCTTCCGGAGAGCCGATCGGCGCGATGACGGTCGGCCCGGAGGTCAACTGCCCGAAGACATGCGCCGGACGTGGCGCCGTGAAGGTAACAATTGCGTCGGCCCGGACCACAGCCCCGGTCTGCTCGCCCAGGACGTCCGCATCGGCCCCGGACGGAATATCCACGGCGACAACGGGCGCCGGCCTCGCGTTCATCTCGGCGATCGCCTCGCCATACAGGCCCCTGACCGGCGGACGAAACCCTGTGCCCAGCAAGGCATCCACCAGGACATCGCTGGCGAACGCATTCTGCGCCGCAGCCGCATGCAGATCCTCGTGCGATTTCACTGCCAGGGCGGACAATCCCATCCTGGCGAACATCTCCGCTGCGTCGCCCTGCAACTCGGCCGCGTCCGCCAGCAGCACCACCCGCACCTCCCTGCCCCCGTGTTGCAGCTTGCGGGCAGCCACAAATCCGTCTCCGCCGTTGTTGCCCTTGCCGCAGATGAGTGCGATCTGCTTGGCATGCGGATACAGCGACCGCACAAACTCCGCTACCGCCGTGCCTGCGTTCTCCATCAGCGTGAGCGACGGCACACCGAAGCGCTCGCTGGTGGCGCGATCGATCTCGCGCATCTCGGCCGCGGTGACGATTTTCATGACGAGGAGGCTGCCATCTGCTCCAGTTGGCGTAATTGCGAAGGCTCGCCCATGGCGATGAGGAAATCGCCGGGCTCGATGGGGTCATCCGGGGCAGGGTTGAAGCGCATCCCGGTCTGGCGCTTGATGGCCAGCACGATCACCCCGCGATCCTGGCGGATACGCGAACTCTCGATGGTTTTGCCTACGAAAGAAGATCTCCGCCCAACGCAGATCTCTCCGATCTCCAAGTCCATGCCGAGGTGCGTGGTGGCCGTATCCAGGAAGCTCACTACGTGCGGCCGCAGAAATGACTGCGCGATGCGCTGCCCGGCAAACAAGTAGGGCGACACGATCGAGTCGGCGCCGGCAGCGAGCAGGTGTTTTTCGGCGTCCTCTTCGCTGGCCCGGGCGATGATCTTCAAGTGCGGGTTGAGCACGCGGGCCGTCAGCACGATATAAAGATTGGTAGCGTCGGTGGTGGTGGCGGCCACCAGCCCGTTGGCGCGCTCAATGTGCGCCTCCCGCAGGGTGGGCTCTTTGGTCGCGTCCCCCACCAGCGTAAGCCAGTCATTGCTGTAGCGCCCCGCCTTGGCTTCGTTCTGCTCGATGATCAGGAAGGGTGCGGGCTTGCGCGCCAACTCGCGTGCCGCGCTCCGTCCCACGCGCCCCGCCCCGCAGATAATGTAGTGGCCGGTGAGCCGGTCGATCTCCCGTTCCATCTTGCGCCGCCCGAAAAAGCTTCGCAGCTCGAATTCTAGCAAAGCCTGGGTCAGCGCCCCGATGGCCAGAAACACCAGTCCTACGCCAAAGAAGATGAGCACCAGGTTGAAGGCGCGTCCCGCCGAGGACAAGGGATGAACTTCGTGGTAGCCGATCGTGGTCAGCGTCGTTACCACCATGTAAAGGCCATCAAGCCAGGGCCACCCGAAAATGTAGTGATACCCTGCCGTCCCTCCCAGGACGACGAAGCCCAGGGCCGCTCCGATCAGGCGAAGATTGCGCAGCGCTTTCAAAGACAGTCGTTCGTGGTTGGCGATTGGTCGTAACCTGGCTCCCCGATGCTCAGGACAAGATCTCAGAGATGAGCGGTCACCACCGCTTCGGGGTTTGGCCGACGACCAACGACTGCAATATAAAACACACACGCCCTCGCTGTACCTGCGGAGGGCGGCGTGCATCCGCGATTGAGGAGTCTCAGTCCGCCATGGTCGGCGTGCCCCTCGGCGCCGGCGCGGCGGCCAGGAAGGCCTGTACCTTGCTGTGCTTGCGCCCGTAAGTGAAGTAAATCACCAGGCCCACGACTAACCATGCGACCAGACGAATCTGCGTGGCCAGCGCCAGGGACACGATCAGGGTACCCGATGCAAGGATGGACAGAATCGGAACCAGTGGCACCAGCGGTGTCTTGAACGGGCGGTGCAGGTCAGGATGGGTGACGCGCATCATCCAGACTCCGGCGCTCACCAGCACGAACGCGAGCAGCGTGCCCACGCTGGTCATTTCATCCAGAATGTGCAGCGGGACCAGCATGGCCAGAATCGCAACGAAGATTCCCACTACGATGGAAGTGATGTGGGGCGTGCGGAATCGGGGATGCACTTTGCTGGCCCAGGGCCAAAGCAATCCGTCGCGTGACATGGAGTAGAACACCCGCGACTGCCCCAGCAGCATGACCAGCATCACCGATGCCAGGCCGGCGATGGCCCCCAGTTCCACCAGGAAGGTCGCCCATTGCTGTCCCGTGGCCCGGACGCCGACCACTACCGGATCCGGTACGTTGAGTTGGGTGTAGGGTACCAGGTGCGTCAGCAAACCCGCCACCAGAATATAAAGGACCGTGCAAATGGCCAGCGAAAGCAGGATCCCGAGGGGCATGTCCTTCTTCGGATTCCGGGCTTCCTGGGCGGCAGTCGAGACCGCATCGAAGCCGATGTAGGCGAAGAACACCACCCCCGCGCCCCGGAGAATTCCCGACCAGCCAAACTGTCCTCGTTCGCCGGTGTTGGGCGGGATAAAAGGGTGCCAGTGATTTGGCTGCCATGCGTGGCTGGCGAGAAAGGCCGCGGCGATGGCAATGAACATACAGACGATCGCCACCTTGAGGATCACGACCACCGTGGTAAAGTTCGCCGATTCCTTGATCCCGATCACCAGGATGGAAGTGATGGCCATAATGACCAGAAAACCGACATAGTCGTAATTCAGGTGTACAGCTATTCCGAACAACCGGAAGTCCGAGGTCGGCATGGCCGGAAGGATGACCCCGATGTCATGGAGAAATGCCCGCAGGTGGCCGCTCCAGCCCACGGCCACGGTGGCAGCACCGAAGGCGTATTCCAGAATCAGATCCCAGCCGATGATCCAGGCGACCAGTTCCCCGAGCGTGGCATAGGAATAGGTGTAGGCGCTGCCGGCAATCGGGATCAGAGAAGCGAACTCGGCGTAGCACAATCCCGCAAACCCGCAAGCGATGCCGGCAAGCACAAACGAGATTACGATGGCCGGCCCGGCGAATTGCGCCGCCGCCTGTCCGGTGATCACGAAAATCCCCGCCCCAATGATGGCGCCGATGCCAAGTGTGATCAGATTCAGCGGGCCCAATGCCCGCCGGAGGCCATGCCCGCTGTCGTCCGCCTCCTCAATCAGGGCGGAAAGATCTTTTTTCGCGAACAGTCTAAGACTCATGTTCGACCTTTCGGATGGCCTGCATTTCCGACACGTAGTACACCGGGATGCCCAGCAGCACGATGATCAATCCCGGCCACGTGTACTGGGGTTTGTAGCGCAATAGTACGACATCTATGAACAAAGCCATCACAATATAAACAATCGGAAGTATCGGGTAACCTACGGCCCGGTAGGGCCGCTCGGCGTGGGGATGGGTCCGCCGCAACACGAACAGACTGGCAATGGTCAGGATGTAGAACACCAGCACGGCGAAGATAATGTAATTCAACAACTGGCCGTAGCTGCCCGAGACGCAGAGAATGCATGTCCATACCATCTGCACCATGAGCGAGACCACCGGCGTCCTGTAGGTGGGATGCAGGCTGGCGACTCGACGAAAAAACAACCCGTCCTTGGCCATTGCGTAATACACCCGAGCCCCGGACAGGATCAAGCCGTTGGCGCATCCGAAGCTCGAGACCATAATGGCCACCGCCATCAGCGCCCCGCCGGCCGCCCCCAGCATCTGCGTCATGGCCGCTGTGGCGACACGGTCCTCGGTGGCGTACTTGATGCCGCGCTCGAGGACAGTCGCGCCGGCCGCGCTGCCGTCCAGCGGCAGCACGTTAAGGTAGATGACGTTACATAACACGTACAGCAGGATTACCGCGCCGGTGCCCATGGCCAGCGACAGCGGCAGGTTGCGCCGCGGGTTCTTCACCTCGCCCGCGGTGAAGGTTACGTTGTTCCAGGCATCCGCCGAGAATAACGACCCCACCTGCGCTACCGCCAGCACGGTCAGGGTACCTACCCATACCCCGGCATCGATTTCGTGACCCGCTCCCAGGGCCGCGTTCCGCCAGAAGTGTCCGCTGAAGTTCGCCGCCAACGCCGCCGCGTTGCGCCCCACAAACAGCCCCAGCAGCACCAGTCCCAACAAGGCCGAAGCCTTAGCAATGGTAAACACGTTCTGGATCATCGCCCCGGTCTTGACCCCGTAGATGTTCACCACCGACAGAACGACCACAATCAGGATGGCCACGAGGTTCTGTGTGTTCAGCCCGACATCCATGTTGCCCAGGATCATCGGCCCGATGGGGATGGGCGGAACCTTCCACAGGTGGAGGATCCAATGCGAGGATGAGACCGAAGGGAAGAAGACCCCCAGGAACTTTCCGAACGCCACGCCCACTGCCGCGATCGTTCCGGTCTGGATCACCAGGAACAACGTCCAGCCGTAGAGAAACCCCCAAAGAGGCCCCAGCGCCTCGCGCAAGTAGACGTACTGGCCCCCGGCGCGGGGCATCATCGCCGCCAGCTCTCCGTAGCACAGAGCCCCCACGATGGTCATGAATCCGGTGACCAGCCAGGCCGCGAGCAACAGCGCAGGCGAGTCCACCTCCCGGGCAATTTCCGCAGAGACGATAAAGATGCCCGAGCCGATCATCGACCCCATGACCAGCATGGTGGCGCTGGTCAGCCCCAGGCCTTTGACGAATTCCGTATCTTGATGGGAATGAATTTCCCAATCGCTCGCGGTGGTGGCGGGGGGTAGGTTGCTTTCGCTGCTCACATCCCTCCATTGCGCCGGCAGCTCGCCGAACCGGCTCCAAGCAAGCCCACCGGCTGTCGCGAGGCCGTTCCGCCTCGGCAGAAGCGCATCTCGGGAGTGCCTTGACTTTACCCTAAGACACGAAAAAATTCCTCAGCAGATTTGCGGGGCTCCCGTAACAGGTCGGATATCACCGCCACGGCATCCGCCCCGGCGTTGCGGACCGAGCGGGCGTTGGCTCGCGTGATCCCGCCAATCGCGACCAGTGGCTTGCGCGTGAGTTGCCGCGCCCGGCGCACCCCTTCGAGGCCCACCACCGGGTCCGGCCGGTCTTTGCTGACGGTAGAAAACACCGGCCCGATGGCGAGGTAATCGGCCGACGTGGAGTCTGCCTCCCTTAACTGGTCGTCATTGTGGGTCGAGACACCCAGAAACAGATTCGGCCCGATGACCCGCCTCGCCCCCTCAGGAGAAAGATCTTCCTGTCCCACATGCAGGCCGTCGAAGCCGGCTGCCAGGCACAGGTCGGCGCGGTCGTTCATGCACAGCCGGGCGCGGGCTCCCACCCGCCGCTTCAGTTCCAGCGCCTGCTCGAGCATTGCCCGGGGCGAGCCGCTCTTGTTGCGGTATTCGAGCAGTGTGCACCCGCCCCGGATCAGTTCCTCGGCAAATGCGCACAGCTGATGGGTCTCGGGGAGCAAGGCCGCATCCACGATGGCGTAGAGAGGTGGAATCTTAATCATGGCAACTGGGGCTAGGCGAAAGCAATGCCGCTCAGGCCGCGTTCGTCTTCTGCTTGTCCTTGTCTTTGAGGAACCGCTCAATGAATGTCGTGTCCAGGTTCCCGGCGCGGAAGTCCGCGTCAACCAAGATCTTCCGGTGCAGCGGAATGGTGGTGTGAACCCCCTCGACGATGAACATCTCCAGCGCACGCCCCATACGCGCGGCCGCCTCTTCGCGGTCCCTGCCGCGCGCAATCAGCTTGGCGATCAGCGAATCATAGTAGGGAGGAATCACGCCTTCGGCGAAGGCCGCCGTATCTACCCGCACCCCTGTCCCTCCCGGAGGGTGGAACGCGGTGATCTTCCCCGCTGAAGGGATGAAAGTCTCGGGATGCTCCGCATTGATGCGGCACTCGATGGCGTGGCCACGGTGCACCACTTGCTGTTTGAGGACCGTATCCATGGCTTCGCCCATAGCCAGCCGGATCTGGCTTTTCACCAGGTCTACATCGGTTACCATCTCCGTCACCGGATGCTCCACCTGGATACGCGTGTTCATTTCGATGAAGTACAGACGCCGCTCCTGGTCCATGAGGAACTCGACCGTGCCCGCGTTCACGTAGCCGATCTCGGCCAGCGTCCGGCAGAGCAGGTCTCCCATCTCCTGCCGCAACTCCGGCGTCACCTGGGTGGAAGGCGATTCCTCCAGCAACTTCTGGTGCCGCCGCTGGATGGAGCACTCGCGCTCTCCCAGGCTGACGACCCTGCCATACTCATCCGCTAGCACTTGGAACTCGATGTGCCGTGGTTTCTCCACGTACTTCTCCATGTAGAGGTCGCCGTTGCCAAACGCCGCCGCCGCCTCCGACTGCGCCTGGCGAAACAGCCCGGGCAGTTCCTCCTCGCTGCGCGCGATGCGCATGCCGCGCCCGCCCCCACCCGCGGACGCTTTAATAATGACGGGGAAGCCGACTTGCTTGGCCCATTCCAGCGCCTCGCCTTCGGAGGCGAGGATGCCCTCTGAACCGGGCAGGATCGGCACCCCTGCCTTCTTCATGGCGGCGCGGGCCTTCTCTTTCTCACCCATGAGCCGGGTTATTTCCGGGGGCGGGCCAATAAACTTGATTCCGCAGGCCTGCGCCACCTCCGCAAAGTTGGCATTTTCGGCCAGCAACCCGTAGCCCGGATGCACCGCGTCCACGTTGGCGATCTCCGCCGCGCTGATCACGGCGGGAATGTTGAGATAGCTCTGGGCAAGCTGCGGCGGCCCGATGCAGATCGCCTCATCGGCAAAGCGTACCGGCAGGGAGTTCCGGTCCGCCTCGCTGTATATGGCAACCGTGCGGATTCCCAATTCCTTGCAGGCGCAGATAATCCGCAGGGCAATCTCCCCGCGGTTCGCAATCAGAATTTTCTTGAACATGCTCCTAAATTGGTTGCGCCCGGCAAACCCCTTGCCAGCCTCGCCTATCCTGCGCGAGTCGAGGGAGGACGACATCTTGCCCTCGCCTCGGCAAAGCTCAACCGAAGCAACGCCACTGCTTCGCCTGTCACCCGATCAGGACACAAAAGCGGAGCAACCCGCGCCCCACTCGGGCAAGCGAACCCTTTACTTCTTCGCCCGAATCGCGAACAGCGCCTGGCCGTACTCAATCGGCTGTCCGTTCGTGACCAGTTTCTTCACAATCTCCCCGGCCACGTCGGATTCGATTTCGTTCATCAGCTTCATGGCTTCGACGATACACAACACCTGTCCTACGGAAACGACGTCCCCCGCCTTGACAAAGGGCGGAGCCCCAGGCGAAGGCGCCTCATAGAACGTGCCTACGATGGGGGAGTGCACCAGGTGCAGGTCCTCGGCGGGCGCAACCGCCGGCGCCGCCGCCGGTGTGGAGGGAACCGCGGGGGCGGGCACCTCCGCCCCCGGCGGGGCATGGAGGAAGCCGTAGCTCGGCGCGGTTGCGGCCCCGGGCACATTTCGCTTGATACGAATCTTGACGTCGCCGCGTTCCAGTTCGAACTCGGCGATATCCTGCTCTCTCAAAAACTCAAAGAGTTCCTTAATTTCTTTCAGGTTCATGGGTCATGGGGTGGACCACCTGCCAGCCCGCGCAGAACGTGACAGGACACGCGAAAACTCCGGTCACTCCTGCCCCGGAGTCGTAAGTCCCCCTGGCTGTTCTATATGATGATGAGTTGCCTGTCCGAGGGGGCCAGCACCTCGCAGCCTTGCTGGGTGACGACCACCATATCCTCGATGCGCAAACCCCACTGCTCCGGGATGTAGACTCCCGGTTCGATGGTAATCACCATTCCCGGCTGCAGAACCTCCTCCTGTGCCTTTGCGATACGTGGGGCCTCGTGAATCTCCAACCCCACGCCGTGCCCGGTGGAGTGAGTGAAATAGCGACTCAACCCGCTTTTCTCAAGTATCGTACGAGCTGCGCGATCGACTTCGCCGGCCTTTACGCCAGGTCGCACGGCTGCAACGGCCGCTTCCTGCGCTGCCAGCACCGCCGCATAGGCTTGCCGTGCCTTCTTGCCCGGACTCCCCACGTATACAGTGCGGGTCCGATCCGAACAATAACTGGAGAGTATAACACCGAAGTCGCAGACCACGAATCCATCGGCTGGGATCGGAGCTTGCGAGGCGCGCCCGTGTGGCAGCGCCGAGCGCGCCCCTGCCGCTACGATGGTTTCGAACGACATACCCTCGGCTCCCCCCCGGCGCGCCTCGAATTCCATGGTTGCTGCAACCTCCGCCTCACATACGCCGGGCCGGATGGCCCCCAGGGCCACCGGGAATAGACTTGCGCCCAGTTCGGCAGCCGCCCGGATCCGCGCAATTTCCTGCCCATCCTTGATCATGCGGGCCTGTTCGATGAGTGGCGGTTTGGGCCGCAGTCGGAACCTGCCGGGCAGTGCGTCTTTGAGTTTCCGCGCGGACGCCACCGAGAGGTGTTCGCCTTCAATCCCGATGCGAACCGGTCCGCGTCCCAGCCCTGCGCTCTTGCCCGAGACCCAGGCCGCAACCGCGATGAACGGTGCGTTGCGGGTGATCACGATGCCCGCGTGGTCGCTCACCTCCTGGCGAGCCTGAGCCGTATAGCGCCCATCGGTGAACAGCACAGCTTTGTCTTCAGTTACCGCCAGCACGCCGGAACTGCCGCTGAAGCCGCACAGGTAGCGAAGGTTGGGAGGGTGGGAGACCAGCAATGCATCCAAGCGGTGCTGTGCAAGAGCATGCTGCAGGCGCTGCAGTCGGCTCGGAATGCTCATTGGTAGATGATGGCGCGGTGTCAGCGAGGCTGACCCGTTTCCATCGCATCCCCTTTCAAACCGTGCACGCCGTTTCCGGCACACGGCTTAACGATGATCTTCGGGGTGTGGCTTGCGCGGGGTAGTGCACAGTGCCCATCAGCCGATGCAGACGACCCATGCCATAGGGCTGATTGCCGCGGCCCGCTGGTTTGCTCCCCTCTGTTGCAAGGGCTTTTGACACTCCGCCTAGCTCGGTTGGATCTCTCCTCCCGGCTGGAGTCTGCTACCGGGCGCTCTGGCGCTTACCCGGACAGGACTTGCACCTGCTAGAGCAACGCGTCTTTCAGGACGCTCCATGCCTGCCAGTCTAGCAGGCGCCTGGACAGCTGAGCGGGGTGCTCAACAGCGGCGTCAAGGGGAGGGCTGACCACCGCCGACTGGGGACTGCGGGCCTGTCCAAAACGCCACCGCCGGCCCGGGGCAGGTTCGCCTCCGGGCCGGCAGTGGGTTGTCCTTCAAACTTGGCGCATCCCCTAGGTCTGGATGATGCGCGGCGTAATGAAGAAGATCAGCTCCTGGTTGGAGGTGGACACAGTGCGGTGCTTGAACAGGTTACCCAGCACCGGAACGTCACCCAGGAAGGGCACCTGTGACACGTTGAGCGAGTTGTTGGTCTGGATCACGCCGCCGATCACCACCGTCCCGCCGTCGGTGACCAACACCTGCGTCGTTGCCTGTTGCGTGATCAGGGTGGGGTTGCCTTGCACGGTGCGCCCGAAGTCCGGTGTCGTGTTCTCGACGTCCACGTTCAGGAAGATCGTGCCTTCCGAGGTGATTTGCGGAACCACGGTCAGGCGCAGGAATGCGTCCACGTAAGTCACCGTGGGCGGCCCGCCCAATTGGGCCTGGGTCACGATGGGCACGCGCACGCCTTGCCGGACCAGCGCCTGGATGTTGTTCTGCGTCACCACGCGCGGACGGGAGAGGATTTTCAGCAGCCCGCGCGATTCGGCCGCGGTCAGCACCGCGTCGATGCGCACGTTGTTGCTGGCGTTGATGAAGCTCAGGCCGCTGGTCGGCGAGGTCACCGGCAGGTTCGAGAACAGGGGGATCTGCTGCGCGGAACCGCTGGTGCCGCCGCCGCTGCCGACGGTGATGTACTGCGGGTTCAGGCCGGTCGTGAACAGCGGGGAAGTCCCCACGGCGCCGGCGCCGCCCACCGCGGAATGCCCGTTGCCCCAGCCGAATCCGAACTGCGTGCCGATGTCGCGCGCGAAGCTGCGCGTCGCCGCCACCACCCGGGCTTCGATCTCCACCTCCTGCGTCTTGCGGTCCAGCTGCGTCAGCAGCCGGTCCAACGCAGGAATCACGGTGGGAATGTCGGAGATGATGACCGCATTGGTGCGTTCATCGGCAATCACATCCCCCCGCTGCGACAGGAATTTCTTGATGGTCGGCACCACGTCCTTGGAATGCGCGTAGCTCAGGAAGCGGGTGACTGTGACCTTCTCCACCGCCAGCGCTTCCGATTCCTTCTGCGCGCGGCGCGCGTCGGCTTCCTTCTTCAGGGTGTCCACCGTCGCGATGCGCAGCACATTGCCGTCGAGCTCGCGGGCCAGGTCGTTGTTCTTGAGCACGATGTCCAGCGCCTGGTCCCATGGTACGTCGTCGAGCACGATGGTCAAACTGCCGTGCACGTTCGGATCGAGCACCACGTTCAAGCCGCTGATCTCGTGGATCAAGCGGAAGAAATCCTTCAGATCTACGTCTTTCAGGTTCACCGAAATCGGCTCACCCGTGTACTTCGGACCCGTGGCTGCGGGTTGCTGCGCCATCTGCGTCTTCTGCTCGGCCGCCAGGTTGACCGCCGGCTGAATCGTTGCGCTGGGCGCTTGCGACTCTTGCGGCTTGATGGCGGCATTGCCGTTTCCGGGCAGCAGTTCGGACGCTGGCTTGTCGGCAAACTTGGCGGCCGCCTCGGTCGCGCGGGCCGAGGGTTCGTCGGATTTGTCGTCGGCCTTCGCCGAGGCGTCGTCCTTAGGCTGGTACGAGGGTTCGACAAAGACGTAGTCGCTGGGCTTTGCGGCGGTCTCAACCAGCTTCGCTGTAAGCGGAGCCGCGCTCACGGCCGGAAGGCTGGCCGTAACCTCGGTCCTCTCCGGGGTTGCCGGCGACACGCCACCGGCGGTAGCCGGGCCGGTCGCAGAGGGGACGGATTTCGCTGGGGGCTGCGTCGAGGCTGTGACCGTCAGCGATGCGTGGGGGGACGCCTTCGCGATCACGTTCCCGGTGTGCAGCTTGAGCAGGAACTTGTTGTCGCCCTCAGGTACGACTTCGAACTGGCAAAGTTTCTCCAGATCGACCACCACCCGGGTGGTAGGCGTCGCCTGCCCGTCCATGCCGATCCGCACGCCCTTCACTCCGTCGCTGCCCACGGCGATCTGGCGCTGGCTGGTCGCGGGCACGGTGTTGGGCAGATCCACGACTACGCGCGCCGGCGAGTTCAGCTTGCTCAGCTTGGGCGTTATGGCCGCGCTGGCCGTGATCTCCAGGCTGATCCCGTCGTCCCCATGCAGCAGTTGGAGCCGCTGCAGCGCGGCGTGCGTCGCCGCGCCGGTGTTCGGCGTGTCAGCCGCTGCTGCCATCAGCACCAGCATCAGCAGCGGTAGAACAGCACTCAGCAATTGCTTTCGCATTTCGCTTCTCCCCCACACGCGCAAGCCCTCGGCTCTCCGCGTGTCTTTCTTCGGACTCGCTTGCAATCTGCTCCGCCCGCTTATACGGCCGGAGTCGTAATCTTTTTCACGACGTCCTTGGTGAAGGGCTTGCCCAGCCGGTCCTGGAACGTCTCTTTGAACACCACCGAATCGCCCGTGATCTTCACCACGTAACCGTTGAACACCGGGTCGTTCTCCCGCAGGAAGTACGCCTTGTTCAGGCCATTGGTGACAACGGCGATCATGCCGACGTCCGACCTCACCACGCCCCGCACGGCGAGCTGCTCGATATCCAGGCACTTCTTGCCGGTACTGCACCCGGAACCGCCCTGCCGGCTCACCACTGGGCTGACAAACGGATCTCGTTTGCCGGTCATGGCGTACTTGCGATCCTCGGGGTCATTGTCCTTGGACTCCTTCGCCGCCTTGCCACCCTGCGCCTGGGGCTTGGCCGCCACCGCCGCCACCGGCTTGGCCATGGGATCTCTCCTGGGCGCCGCCGCTTTCGGGGCCGCCGTCTGCAGCTTGGCCGGAGCCGTCGCCTTGGCGGGAACCGGTGCCTTGGCGGGAGCTGGAGCTGCGCTGCCCGTAGGCTCGCCTGCAGCCGGCTTAGCGGGCGCAGGCTTCGCCGTCGTCTGTCCGCCCAGCGCCGCATTGATATCGGCCGTCTTCTTCTGCGCCGCTCCCTGCAACTCCGCCTTGGTGTGGCTGATGAGGTTGGGGTTCTGTGCCCAGGCTGTGCCTGTCGCCAGGGCCAGTGCAACGATGCCAGTCGTCAGCTTCATAGGGTTTCCCTTACCTTTTCACCGAGCCCGCCTTGCCGGCTTGGCTGGGTCCCGCGCCCGGGTCCATGTCGTGGCTGAAAAATGTTGTCGCCACGCAGGTCGCCACCACGCTCTCGGTGGGCGCATACTGATAGGTCTTCTTTGCCTTGGCCTCAGTCGGCTTCCGCGTCGAGGCCACCAGCAGTTTCGACACGTTCACGATGCGCTCCAGCTTCCCCACCCGGTCGAAAAAATTCAGCATCGAGTAGTAGGGGCCGTCTAGCTCTAGCTCGAACGGCACTTCGGTGTAGAAGTCCTTTTGTGCCGTCGGATCCGCGGTATAGCGCCGGATCTCCACTCCCGCCTTGCCGGCCTCGGCGTCCAGCATGCGCATGAAGTTGTCCACTTCCTTCTCGTCGGGCACGATGCGCCGCTCGATGTCGAGCTGCTGCTTCAGGCTCACCAGCTGCCGCTCGATCTCCGCCAGCTTGGGCCGGTACGCCTCCAGTTCGGCGTTCTCCTTCATCTTGGCTTCCAGCTTCTGCTGGGCCGCCGCGTTCTGGTCGCGCTGGCTTTTAAACAAGGTGAAATACAACCCCACCGTCACCAGCGCCGTGCCCGTCACCAGCACCGCCCACTGCTTGACGCCCGACATTTCCCCGAAATTCGCCATAGCTGTCCGCCTTTACGACTTGCGCTTCGCGCAGGTCAGGGTGAACTGAAACGCCTGCATGTCCTTGATGCTCTCGTCCTGGATGCTTTCCTTCATCTCGATGGAGCCGAAGAAGCCCGTCTTCTGCAGGTTCGAAACCAGGTTGGCGACCGCATCCTCGCTCAAAGCCATGCCCACGATATCGACGCTTCCTCCCTCATCCTTGAGGTTGTCCAGCCAAACCGCTTCGGTGTGGTTTACGGTTTCCCCCACCATGGCCAGCAGGTTGACCGGCCCCGTCTGGTTCTGGCGCAGCTGGTCGATCACATCCACCCGCCGCTTGTAGTTCTCCGCCTCGCGCTGCCGCGCCAGGTAGCGGGCCTTCACGTCAGCCAGCTCCCGGTTCTTCTGCTCGGCCGCGGCCATCTGCCTCTCGATGGATTTCTTCTGTGCGTCCAGCCGGTACCAGTAACCCAGGTTCAGCACCGCGGCCAGTCCCACGATGACCAGGATTTTGGTCCGCGGCGAGCCCACGTCGCCCATTTCGATCGAGGGCAACGCCGACGCCATCGACCGCTTGCTCTTTGGCTTGGGTGCTTCCAGCAGATTGATTCGGATCATAGGTCGTCAAAACTCCTTAAGGCCAAGCCCACTGCCACCGCCATCTGGCCCGCGTTCTGCTCAATCAGCTCTGCCCCGCTTCCGTCTAGCGGAGGCGTGATCCGCTGGAACGGATTGAATAGTTCCACCGGCATCGAGAACTCTTGCCGCAGCCCTTCCACCAGTCCCGGCACCTTGGAGGAGCCGCCGGCCAGGTAAATCTTCTCGATGTGCTCGCCCGCCGCACTGGCCCGGAAGAAGTCAAACGTCTTCTGGATTTCCAGCACGATGATTTCGGTCACCTGCTGCAGGATGGGCGTCTTGGCGTCTTCACTCACCGTGCCCACCTTGCGCCCTAGCTTCAGCGCCTCCGCGTCCTCGAAGCTGAGATCCAGCTCCTTCTGCAGCGAGTCGGTGTACTGGTGCCCGCCCACGCTGACGTCGCGCGGGAACAGCGGCGTCGTGCCTTTGACGATGTTGATATTCATCACGCTGGCGCCCAGGTTCAGCAGGGCCACCACTTGCCCGGGGGCGGGCTCGTAGTTGTACTCGTAGCAGTTCTGCAGAGCCAGAGCATCGATGTCCACGATAGCCGGGGTCCGTCCCGCCATCGAGAGTACGTTGGTGTAGTTCAGAATCTTGTCCTTCTTGACCGCCACCAGCAGCACGTCCATCAGCGGGCTGCCCGCGTCCTCGGAAAGAATCTGGTAGTCCAGGTTCACGTCGCCCAGATCGAAGGGGATGTGCTGCGCCGCTTCCTTCTGAATCGTCTCCGCCAGTTCCTGGTCGCTCATCGAAGGCAGCGAGATCTTCTTCACGATCACCGAGTGCCCGCTCACCGCCGTGGCCACGTTTTTGGCCTTGATCTCCAGATCAGCGAACAGCTTCGCGATCGCGCTCGACACCGTTCCCGAGTCCACGATCATGGAGTCGACCACGATGTCGGGAGCCAGCGCCTCCAGGCCCAGGTGCGCGACCTCAATGCCCGCCCGCGAGCGCTTCAACTCCACTGCCTTGATGCTGGAGGAGCCCACATCCAGACCTACAATCGTCTTCGATCCGAATCCAAACATGTGCCCGCCTTTACTCGACTTAGGTTGTAGCCCCGGCGCCCGGCCCGGACGTCCCGGAGGCATCCTGCCCTCGGTTCTGCCTGGCTACTGCGATCCCGCAGCCTGCGAGGCCGCCTTCGCTTTCTTCTTGCCGCGTCCTTCCATCTGGGTCGACTTCTCTTCCATCCACTGGTCCAGCTTGGACTTCTTGAACCGCCAGCGGTTGCCCAGCTTGAAGGCCGGGATCTTCTGTTCGTTGACGTACTTGTACAGCGTGTCCGGACTCACCCCCAGGTACTGCGATGCCTGGCGAATGTTCATCACTTCCCGCGAGTCGGCCATAGTCCCTTTTCCCTTCCACAGAATCAGGCCCGCGCCAGCCGGTCTCTCCGGCCTACCGGGCCAACCTTGAGAGGAAATTCCTCGTTCCCAATTGCGTTCGAGCGAATTTCAGTGAGCAGAGCATAGCTCAACCCGGAAAAACCCCGCGGCCAAGCGTATCTCCGGGTTTCCTTGGGTTTTTTACTGGTTTTCCGGAATTCTCGGGAAGAGCAGTTGCAGATACTCCCTACGCCTAGTATGGGCTGGGCATGCGAACGCAATTAGCTGTAGTCGGGCGACGCGGTTGGAGCTCCGCCGTATCTCTTATGTAACCAAGGTGCTAGAGACGGTACGAAGGTACTAAACCGCCCGCCGAAACGCTTGAAAGCACTCTCGCGGCTTGCGAATCGAGCGCTTTCCCAGGTTGGGCCGCGGTGTGAGCCCCGTCACTTCAGCTTGCGGCCTGCCTTCGATAGGCTTGCTAGTCGGCCCTGACTTCGATTCGGTCAAGCCGTTAGCTGCTCCGAGGTTGACAGCGGAGAGCTGAAGCTGAGCGCCTAAAGGAATGTTGCCATGAAACTTCTCGTCCTCGGGTCGGGTATGATGGGTTCGGCGGCCGCCTTTGACATGGTCCGCCAGCCGGAGGTCGCGGCCGTAACCCTTGCCGACAGTGACCTCAAGCGTGCCCGCCAGGCCGCCGCCCGCATCAATCACATCCACGGCAGTAACAAGGTGAAAGCGGTCCAGCTCGATGCTGCGAAAGAGAAAGCCGCCGCCCGCCTGATGAAGGGCCACGACGGCGTGCTCTCCGCCGTTCCCTATTTCCTCAACCTTGCCCTGGCCCGGGCGGCCATGGAAGCCCGCTGCCACTTCGCCGATCTGGGCGGCAACAACACCGTGGTCCGCCAGGAACTGGCTCTCTCCGGTAGAGCGGAGAAGCGGGACGTGGCTCTCGCCCCCGATTGCGGCCTTTCTCCCGGCATGGCCTCGATCCTGGGAGGAGAACTGGTGCGCCGCTTGGACGGCCGCGCCGACGCGCTCAAGCTCTACGTCGGCGGCCTGCCCGCAAAACCGATGCCGCCTTTCCACTACCAGCTCGTCTTCTCCGTCGAAGGCCTGATCAACGAGTACGTCGAGCCCGCGCGCATCCTGCGGCGTGGCAAGCTCGTAACCATCGAGCCGCTCAGCGAGCCGGAGGAATTCCACATGCCCGGCTTTCCCCCTCTGGTCGCCTTTCACACCTCCGGCGGCACTTCCACTTTGCCGGAAACCTTTGAAGGCCGGGTGGGCGAGTGCTTCGAGAAGACCCTGCGTTACCCAGGTCATTACGACCTGTTGTGTGAGCTCAAGGCGCTCGGCCTGTTCTCCGGCGAAAAGATGAAAGTGGCTGGCGTCGAGATCACTCCCCGCGCCATGATGTCAAAGATTTTCGAGGGAAAATTCGCCGGGAAAGGCCCCGACGTTTGCATCCTGCGCATCGAGGCCCACGAATCGGTCCGCAGCCCCGGCGTGCGTGGGCTGCTGGGCGGACGTCTCAAGGGCCGGGTTGCAACCTTCACCCTGGTCGATCACTACGACGCTAAGACTGACATGAGCGCCATGATGCGCACCACAGCGTTTCCGGCCTCGATCGTGCTGCAGATGATGGTCTCAGGCGCGATCACCCAGCGCGGCGGCGTGCTGCAGGAACGTGACGTCCCCGTCGGCATGTTCTTGGACGAGATGCAGAAACGAGGGATCAGAATCCAGTACGCGATTGAGTAGGAACAGGAGTCCGTCAAGCACCCTAGTCGCAAGGGAAGGTTTGAATCCGGAAGTCAGAGAAGACGAGGTGAGATCCAAGCCGCTCTTGCTTTCTGACTCCGAACTCGTGATGCTGCGGCCCCGCATCCTGTTTCGCACTTCTTCCCCGCCGCCTGCTCCGCTACCCTGATTGCAGGGAGGATGATCCTTGCGCTACCTCGACCGCATGCAACCCCTGGCGCTCCTCGTGCTGCGCTTGGTGTTGGGCGCCATCATGATGGCCCACGGCTACCACAAGGTTTATGGTGGCATGCATGATTACGCCCACTTCATTGCGAGCCTGGGCATCCCCCCCTGGCTCGGCTACGTCTCGGCGCTGACCGAATTCGTGGGCGGCACCCTGGTCTGCATAGGCCTGTTTACCCGCGCCGTCGCCGCCGCCATCTTGATCGACATGATCGTGGCCATCGCCAAGGTGCATTGGAGCCACGGCCTGCAGGGGCAAGGCGGATATGAATTCCCGCTGTCTCTCGCCGCCATCGCCTTCGCGCTTATTCTGTTTGGCGCCGGTCCCATCGCGCTGGACGCCATCCGCAGCAGCGGTGGCGGCTTCCGCCGCGGTAAATCCGGGTAGAAGCCGGGTCACACAAACAAACTCTTTGGCAACGACGCCGCCTTGCAGTTGCTAGCCAGAACACAAAATGCGTTTCGCCGCCAAGCCCGCCCAAGTCGAAAACCCAAGCAAAATCAGACATCAAGACGGCCGCGAGAGGCTGCGCGGTCCCGCGTTTTCCCTTCGCGCTCTTTGCCCTAGCTTGGCCAACTCTGCGCTGAAACGCGAACGCAATCCTCAACCCCATCACCCGCGAGCCCGGTCATCCCCTGCCCCGATGACAAGCTGCCCTCAGTTATAATGGCCTGAATTCGGCTTGTCCCGCGGGTTCTATTCTTCGACCGCACTTCCGGTGTTAAGGAGCGTCCATGGCGATTCAGAAGACCGACAAGATCTGGCACAACGGCAAGTTCATTCCCTGGGAGGACGCCACCGTCCACGTCATGGCGCACGTGGTGAACTACGGCTCGTCGGTCTTCGAAGGCGTCCGTTGCTACGCCCTGCCCTCCGGCCCGGCCATTTTCCGCGCTCCGGAGCACGCCCAACGTCTGCTCGACTCCGCCAAAATTTACCGCATCGACGTGGACTACACCCGCGACGAGATCGTTGCCGCCATGAGCGAACTAGTCGCCCGCAATGGCGTCTGGCCCTGCTACCTCCGGCCTATCGTGCTGCGCGGCTACGGGGAAGCCGGGGTCAACCCCTTCAATTCGCCCACCGAGGTCTACATCTGCAATTACCCCTGGGGCAAATACCTCAGCTCTGACCCGGAGCAGGGGTGCGACGTCTGCATCTCCTCCTGGACCCGTATCGCGCCCAACACCCTTCCCGCCATGTCCAAATCGGGCGCCAACTACATGAACTCGCAGCTCATCAAGATGGAAGCCATCGTCAACGGCTACGCCGAGGGCATCGCGCTCGACGTCAACGGCTATGTCAGCGAGGGCTCGGGCGAGAACCTGTTCGTGGTGCGGCATGGCGTGCTCCAGACCGCACCTCTGGGCAACTCGGTGCTGCCCGGCATCACCCGGGATTCCATCCTGCAGATCGCGCGCGACCTCGGCATCGCAGTCGTCGAGCAGCAGATTCCCCGCGAACTGCTCTATATCGCCGACGAGGCCTTCTTCACCGGCACGGCCGCCGAAGTCACCCCCATCCGCTCCGTCGACAAGATCAGCGTGGGCCAAGGCGTGAGCGGACCTGTGACCAGGGCGCTCCAGAAGGAGTTCTACGCCATCGTTCAGGGCACCAAGCCCGACCGCCACCGCTGGCTCTCGCCGGTGAAGGTGGGCAGCAAGCAACCGGTGAGCGTATAGCCACTTGCCACCGGTTGACCGTAGCGGCAGCAGGTTTTCCAGCAGCGCCCTGCCGCACAATCAGCACCGGATAACGTCGCGAAAATCCGGGCAGCGGTGATCAGTCCGTTCATCCCGTACCCTTGGGGCGATGGTCCCACGCCCATCGGCCGCGACTCGCGTCCCTGTCCCTGCAGCCTGAGGCCCGCACTCGGAAGCCCGTCCGATTACTTAGGTCATCTTTAGCCGGGTGACGATTCGCGCCATGATACGGAGTGCTTTCCGGGAGACGTGTGGAATGAACATCGATGATCTGCTGCGCATGGCCATGGAGCGCCGCGCCTCCGACTTACACCTGAAGGTCGGCAACTACCCGCACCTGCGCATTGACGGCGAACTGCTGCCGCTTACCGACCAGCCCCGCATCAGCGCCGAAGACATGCTGACCATGGCTTTCAGCATGATGTCGGCGCGGCAGAAGCAGAAGTTCAAGGAGAACACCGAACTAGACATGGCCTACGGGGTCGCCGGCCTGGGCCGCTTCCGCGTCAACGTCTTCCAGCAGCGCGGCAACGTGGGACTGGTGCTGCGCGTTATCCCCACCAAAATCCGAGCTCTCGACGAACTGTATCTGCCCAAGGTGGTGGAGCAGATCTGTGACATGCCCCGCGGCCTGGTGCTGGTCACCGGCGTCACCGGCTCCGGCAAATCCACCACGCTGGCCGCGATGGTGGACCGCATCAACTCCACTCGCGCCGAACACATCATCACCATCGAGGACCCCATCGAATTCCTGCACCGCGACAAGAAAGGCTATGTCAACCAGCGCGAGATCGAGGTTGACACGCCCAGCTTCTCGGTCGCGCTGCGTGCCTCGCTGCGCCAGGATCCCGACGTGGTCCTGGTGGGCGAAATGCGCGACCTCGAAACCATCGGAACCGCCATCCACGCGGCCGAAACCGGCCACATGGTCTTCTCCACCCTGCACACTCTGGACGCGGTGGAGACCATCAACCGCATCATCGCCGTGTTTCCGCCGCCGGAGCAGAAGCAGATCCGCCTGCAGTTGGCGGCGGTACTGCGCGCCATTATCAGCCAACGGCTGGTCAAACGCTCCGACACCGAAGGCCGTGTGCCCGCGGTCGAGGTCATGATCAATACCGCTTACATCCGCGAATGTATTTTGGTGCCGGAGAAGACCCGCTCCATCCGCGACGCCATCGCTGCTGGTACCTCCCAATACGGCATGCAGACCTTCGACCAGTCGTTGTGGGATTTATTCCAGGCGGGCTTGATCGGCTACGAAACAGCTCTGGAGAACGCCTCCAACGCCGACGACTTCAAGCTGCGCATGCAGGGCATTGCCTCGACCGCCGATATTTCACGCCAAGCCATGCAGTCAGCCGGGTACGGCGGGCGGTAAGCTTCTTTCGGCTCATCCTCCTGAATCGCGGGGCGCATCCCCAATGCGCCCTTTTTCCTCAAAGCAGGTTCTGCGCAGCCCCGTCTTCTTCTGCTCCTATCAGCGCTTTGCTGCGACGCAGGGAACCGGGTCGCTGCGAGAAATCTGGTATGAAAAAGGCTTCTCGGACGGACAACAGTGCGCTACCGTCTGGGTGGATGTCTTTCTCGCGCCCCAAGAAGAAGCTCTGCACCGAAGATGAGCTCTACGAGTATGCCCTGGCTGCGCTGGCACGACGCATGCGCACGGTGGCGGAGCTGAAGCGGTTGCTGCGGCAGAGAGTCGAGGCAGAAACCGAGTTCGGGCAGACGCTGGTGGAATTGATCATCCGCCGGCTCAAAGACCATGGCTATCTCAACGACGCCGGGTACGCCGCGTCGTATTCTTCTTTCCGGCGCGATAACGAGAAGTTCGGCCGGCGCCGCGTGATCACGGATCTCAAGGTCAAAGGCATCCACGCCAACCTGATCGAGCAGGCCGTCTCCGCCGCATACAGCGATGTGAACGAAGAGCAGCAGGCGCGCGCCTACCTGAAGCGCAAGCGGCTGATGAAGCCCAGAGACCAGAAGCAGGCGGCGCGCATCTTTCGCCAACTGGTGCGTGCCGGCTTCAGCACCCGGACCATCCTCACCATCCTGAAGAGGTGGGCCGTGGACGACGACACCCTGACTGCCCTGGAAAGTGAAGGGCCAGAGTAGCAAGAGTGTCCCACCGCGGACACGACCGCGAAGAGCGCAAAGGGACAATTCGCACTGGGCGGCGGTGAGGCGGCACGGCAAACCACACCGGATTGTTCGGGATTTCCTTTTCTCTGCGACTGGCCTTAAACCAAGTTGCAGGGTGTATCCCTGGTGGTGCGGCTGATCCTCGCCTGCGATTCCTGTGTGCCGAGCTCTCCTGTTCCACTGCGATCCCCTGTGCCCGCCGTGGTTTAAAATTGCAGGTTGCTCCCATGGCGATATCGGGCTGCATCCATCGAGGCTTTCTGAAACCACCATGTTGACCGGCTCCCAAGTGCGCCGAAGATTTCTGGACTTTTTTGTGGCGAAGGGGCACCGCGAGGTGCATTCCTCGTCGCTCGTGCCCCAGAACGACCCGACACTGCTGTTCACCAATGCCGGGATGAACCAGTTCAAGGACGTTTTTCTGGGCCTGGAGAAACGCGACTACACGCGTGCCACGACCTCGCAGAAGTGCGTGCGCGCCGGCGGCAAGCACAATGACCTGGAAAACGTCGGCTTCACGAACCGTCACCACACCTTCTTCGAGATGCTGGGGAACTTTTCCTTTGGCGACTACTTCAAGAGGGACGCCATCGCCTACGCCTGGGAACTGGTGACCTCGCCGGAATGGTTTGGCATCGCGAAGGACAAGCTGTTTGTGACCATCTTCAAGGGTGAGAACGGTGTGGAGCGTGACGCCGAAGCATATGACCTGTGGGTGGCGCAGGGCGTGCCCAAGCAGCGCATTTACCAGTTCGGGACGAAAGACAATTTCTGGCAGATGGGCGACACCGGCCCCTGCGGCCCTTGCAGTGAGATCCACTACGACATGGGCCCGGCAGCCTCCGACCAGGGGCACAGCGACTGCGCCTTCGGCTGTGACTGCGGGCGGTACGTTGAGATTTGGAACCTTGTCTTCATGCAGTTCGACCGTGACCCCAGCGGCAAGTTGACACCACTGCCCAAGCCCTCGATCGACACCGGCGCCGGCCTCGAACGGGTGACGGCCGTCCTGCAAGGCGTGATCTCGAATTACGAGACGGACCTGTTCATGCCGCTGATCAGGCGCGCGGAAGAGTTGACGGGTCACAAAGAACCGGTTCTTCGACCCGGCCAGGTGGGCGAGGGCCACAAGACTGCTGCCTCCTTGCGCGTGATTGCAGACCACTCACGGGCCGCAACGTTTCTGATCTCCGATGGGGTGATCCCCTCGAACGAAGGCCGCGGCTACGTGCTGCGCAAGATCATTCGCCGCGCCATACGGCACGGACGGATTCTGGGACACAGCGCCCCCTTCCTTTGGCAAATGGTCCACCAGGTCGTCGAAGTCATGCGCGACGCATACCCGGAGTTGGTAGAGACCGCAGGCCGCGTATCAGAGGTGGTCAACGCGGAGGAGAAAAGGTTTGCCCACACTGTCGATAAAGGGATGCAGGAACTGGACGATGATCTGACGGTCTTGCGGTCGAAGGGAACTGAACTGTACCCAGGCGATAAGGCCTTCAAACTCTACGACACCTTCGGATTACCGCTCGATTTTATGCAAGACGCTGTACGGGATAGCGGATTTACCTTTGATCAGGCCGGGTTCGATGCCGCCCTGGAAGCACAGCGCGAGCGGGCTCGCGCTTCCTGGAGGGGCGCTGCCAAACAGGCCGCCAACCCTGCGTACCAGAAGCTGCCCAGGTCTATCTTTGAAGGCTACAAGCAGACGCGCTCGGAGGTCTGCGAGGTTCTTGCGCTGCTCAGGAAGGGCCAGGGCGTGCAGGAACTCAAGCCCGGCGAGGAGGGCGAGGTCATTCTCGATCACACGCCGTTCTACGCCGAGGCGGGGGGACAGGTGGGCGACCGCGGGTGGCTCTCCTCTGACGATCACAACACAGTCGTCGCCGAGGTGACCGGCGTCTACTACCCCATCCAGGGCGTGCGTGCGCACCAGGCGGTCGCCAAACATCCGATCCGGGTGGGCGACAAGGTTGATGCCGTGGTCGACACCGGGATCCGCGAATCCACCATGCGCAATCACACGGCGACGCACCTGCTGCATGCCGGCCTCAGAGAAGTGCTGGGCAAACATGTAAAGCAGGCAGGGTCGCTGGTGGCTCCCGATCACTTGCGTTTTGACTTCTCACACTTCGCCACGGTCGAAGACGAAGAACTGCAGGACATCGAGGACATCATCAATAAAGAAGTGTTGCGCAACGAGAAGGTCGAGGTCATCGACGACGTGCCCATCGACGTAGCGGTCAACGAATATCACGCCATCGCACTGTTCGGGGAGAAGTATGGCGACCGAGTGAGGGTCATCCACATTGGTGATTTCTCGACGGAACTGTGTGGGGGGACGCACACGGCGGCCACCGGCGAGATTGGATTGATCAAGATCCTCAAGGAAGGCAGCGTGTCGTCGGGCGTGCGCCGCGTCGAGGCCATCACCGGCGAGGGATCGCTGCAGCATTTCCGCAAGGACCACCAGCTCGAAAATGTCGTAGCCGGGCTGACAAGCGCGACCGGGGGTGTGAGCGATGCTCCGCTGGCTCTAAGGCAGGCCATAGGGAAGCGAGATCAGGAGATCAAGCGCCTGCAGCGCGAACTCGACCAGGTGCGCATGAAGAGCGCGTCATCAACCATCGCCTCACTCAACAATAAGATCCGCGAGGTGCGCGGCGTAAAGGTGCTGGCGCATCGCGTCGACAACCTGGAGCGGGCGCAGATGCGAACCCTCATCGACCAACTGCGCGATAAGCTTGGTTCTGGGGTAGTGGTGCTGGGTTCGGCCAACGACGGCAAGGTGGCGCTGATCGCAGGCGTGACCAAGGATCTCACGAACCGTATCCAGGCGGGCAGGGTCGTGGGGCAGGTAGCACAAAAGATAGGTGGCAAGGGGGGAGGGCGTCCAGACATGGCCGAGGCGGGCGGGGACCGGCCCGAGGCTCTGGACGCGGCACTGGCCGAGGTGTACAACGTCGTGGAGTCGCTGCTGGGCTGAGGCAGTCTTCAGCCGGTCGACCCGTGGCGTTCGTAGGCTGGGAACGGCGGTCTTGGGTCCCACAGTCGCCGGCCTCCTTCTGTTAAGCCAGCCAGCTGCCGGAGGTTCGCTTCGCCTCACGTTGTGGAGGACAACCCTATGGCTGAGCCTATTTCGTTCGTCACCCATGAGGGTCAGCGGGTCATGGTCATCGATTTCAGTGGGTGCCGGCCCAAGCAGTTGCTGGCGATCCTCGATGAAGTGCAACACACCATCGCGCTGGAAGCCCAGGATTCGCTTCTCACCCTCGCTGACTTCAGCGGCGCACACCTGGATCGCGAGGTGGCGACTCGTATCAAGGAAGTGCTTACCCGGGACCGTCCCTTCGTAAAGCGATCGGCATTTGTGGGGAAAGAGAGCTTGCCCAAGGTCTATTTCGAGAATTTCAAGAGCTTTTCCCGGCGCGAGATCGCCCTATTCGACACGCGCGCGGAAGCCATGGAATGGCTGGCGAAGAAGTAGTCGCCCGTAGCTGGCGGCGCCTTCTCGGTTCCTCGCGATCCTTCCGCACCCCGTCACCATCCTGTTGGAGAGCTGACCCGGACGGGCCGGGATGCCGGTCCTGCGGAGCGGCCAACTCACTAACTCCGCCATTTCAGCACGACCGGACCCGCCATTGGGTGGCGGAATTCGGTTCCGCCGTGGCGCGCGTCGAGCCACGCCTGCTTGAGCTGGAAGTACCACTTGGCGGGGCGGTCGGCATCGTCGATGAGTATCAGGTGCGGGTTGTGCTTCAGGCCTTGCGATTGCAGTTCCATAGTGCGGCGATCCTGCTCCACGAACTTGGCGAAGACATACTTCAGCAGGCCGGGGCCGGAGGGGAGCCAGCGGAACAGGTTCCAGGCGGCTACCACGTCGATGCGGCAGCGGTCGCGGGTGATAGGCGTGACCGTGGTGAGGCTGGCGAACCAGTACTTCCCTGCTCGGATTGTTTCGCAGCGCAGGTTGGGTAGCGTGAAGTCGATGGTAGTGGTGATGGAATCGGCATCGGCGTAGAGTTTGAGCAGCTTGTAGGGGGCACTGTTGGAGCTCGGGATGTGCGCGCTCATGCGGAAGCCGTAGGGGATGGGCTCGAAAGCCTTCTGCTTTTCATGGATAGACTCGCGGCTGCGCCACCACCAGGCCTGGTGGACGAAAGGCCCATGGGCCGGATCCATAAGTCCGATGATGCCGTGGTCGACGCTGCAGGGAAGATCTGAGGTGAGATAGGCAAACTGGTGGCGATCGGAGAAAGTTGGGACGCGGGGCACGGGGGCGGCCACATCAGCGCGGCGGGTGTATCCACCGCCCCCAGGGCTGGACTCGGGGATGAAGACCCAGACAAAGTCATCATACTCTTCGCAAGCGAAGCTGCCGGCGTAGATGCGCTCCACCCTGAGCTTCTGATCAGGAGTAAGCGAAGGGATCGATTGGCACTGTCCACTCTGGGCGTCGAAGCGCCAGCCGTGGTAGCTGCACTCAATCTGCGAGCCGTCGAAGCGTCCGCAGGAGAGAGGCATACCGCGGTGCGGACAGGCATCGTTCAGGGCGAAGGGGCGGCCCTGGCGGTCGCGGCCGAGAACCAGCGGCGTTTCCAGAAGCATAGCTTTGGTCAGGGCGTGGCGGTAGACCTGGTCGGAGGGCAGGGCGCGATACCAGAAGCCACGCAGCAGGAGTGAGTCTGGTGTCTGGCGCTGGGGAGCGTCGTCGAAGGTGGGTTGACTGGACATGGGACGAGGGCAGCGTACTACAGCGGGGGAACCGGCGAAAGCGCGGCATGGCGGCCATACTGTCTCAAGGCCTATGAAGAAGAGGGCCTCTAGCAACGGACCCACCGGCACGCATTCGGCAAGCAGTCCGAAGCCCTTCGCGCGCTGCCGCGCCGGATCCGATCTTCAGCCCGCGCGCGGTTCTAATTGCCCTGTCTTTCCGTGTTTTTCCGTTCGGCACTGCCTCGGCCTGTTTGAGAGGGGGCAAGGTTAGATTACTGGCATTGTTTTCAGTAACTTCCCTCGATTACTTCGGTGGTTCGATAGACTTTGGATAGATTGCCGCCTCTTGGGTTCCATCCTATAATTGGCGCACTCTGGTTTGCATTCTCCGTCAGGTCCGGGTGGGTAACGCAGAAGGGTAAAGTGTCTCTGTGGACGAGGATCGCACCCGGATATGCGAAAGCGCTTGCAAATCGCACTGATGGTTACTCCCGTGATCGCGTCCCTCCTTTCTCTCTCCCCTGCTGTGTGGGCAGCGGCTGGCGAGGGCTCTGCCACCACCATCACCACCACAGTCGACCAGAACGGCCGTAAGATCTTCACCAACGACGAGTACGCACCGGGGGCCCCGGCAAGGAACACCTTCGTGCCAACCTCCGGGCACAGCCAACTAATGTTCTGGAGCGTGACGGAACATCGCTGGAAGCCCGTCCCGTCGGCCAAAATGGGGGCGGCACGCTCGGCCGCAGCAGAAGTGAATCAGTACTTGAACCGGGAATCGAACCCTGAAGCAGCGGAGTATCTGCGAAGCAGCAGGAGCTTCACGCAGGAGGAGATTGACGCAGCCATTGAAAAAGCAGCTTCGCGGCACGACGTGGATCCCAACCTGGTGCGCTCGGTGATCAAGGTGGAGTCGAATTTCAATCCCAACGCGGTGTCGCGTAAGGGGGCCATGGGGCTGATGCAGCTGATGCCGCAGACAGCCCGGCAGCTGAATGTAAAGAATCCGTTCGACCCGCAACAAAATGTCGACGCCGGGGTTCGTCACCTGAAAAAGCTGCTGGAAAGCTACGGCGGCGACATCAAACTGAGCCTGGCGGCGTACAACGCGGGCACAGGCGCCGTGGCTCGGAGCGCAGGCGTTCCACGAATCCCCGAAACCCAGAACTATGTCCGGCGCATTACGAATATCTACTACGGGGGCTCAGACCCGGGGGGCTACGTCATTGGGAACCCGGTGCATGATCCCGTGCGGGTACAGCGAGATGCGCGGGGTGTGCTTTACATCAGCAACACGGACTAGTGGTTTCCGCATCTCTCAGGCAAGACCGGGCGGCTGAAGCCGCATCCCAGGTTGAGTAACCGCTTGCCTGGAAGCGGGTTGTGATACGAAACGAAGATTCTTCTGCAGTACCGGCTGGAAACGTTGACGACCCTACATCGCAACCAGCGTGCAACGCACTTGGCCGTTCTCCTGGCGGTCTTGTTTCCTGGGCTGCGCGCTTACGCCGGTACTTCTCACAGCGATGCCTGGGCCCGGGACAAGTTCGTACTGGCCGAACGCCTGCGGGAAGCGCTCAACGGACGCCCTGTCGCCGATCGCACACGGCGTGACTACCAGCGCGTGATTGACGCCTACCGTCGGATTTACTTCGGCGCGCCCGTCTCTTCGAAGGCGGATCCCAGCGTGGTAGCGGTGGCTGAACTGAAGGTCGAGATGGGCCGCCGTTTCGAGGACGACCGGATCCTGCGCGCGGCGGTCAAGCAATATGAGTTCCTGCGCCGCGAGTATCCGGGGAGCAAGTACCGCTTCGACGCACTGTTCACCATCGGAGAGATTTATAAAGACGACCTGGACGATCCCGAACAGGCTAAGGCCACCTTCTCCGAGTTCTTGCGCCGCTACCCGCGGAACCGCCTGGCGGACGACGCGCGGCAGGCGATTGCCGAACTGAACCAAGTCGCGAAAGAGTCAGAGGAGCATACAGCTCGGCAAGAGGCGGTGCAGCGCGAAGCGGAGAGATACCAGAGAGCCGCGGATCTCCCGGTCGAGGACGCTTCCTCAAATCCGGCAGCAGATGGCGGCAGGCCGGAGCCGGACCTGGGCAAACCGGAGGCCGAAGGCGAAGAGGACGCGGGGTCCGGGAAGGCGTCGCGCCAGCTGCCGCGAGTCACGATGATTCGTCACTGGTCGACACCTGACTACACGCGAGTGGCCATCGACCTCGAACAGGACGTGAAGTTCGGTTCGCAGCGTATCGACCATCCGGACCGGATCTACTTCGATCTGTACAACACCAAGCTGGCCTCCACGCTAGTGGGCAAAAGCTTCGATGTCGATGACGGCTTTCTGAAGAAGGTGCGGGTGGCGCAATACAAGCCAGAGCTAACGCGGGTAGTGCTGGAGGTCGACAGCTTCTCCGCCTACGATGCGTTTCTGTTGTCGAACCCATCGCGGCTGATCATCGACATTCACGGGAAGCAGTCGACGAAATCAGGAAGGGAAACGACCGCCCGGGCCGCGAAAGCTGGAGATCGAGCCGCTGCGGAAGAAGCGATGGGCAAGACGAGCGTCAAGGATTCCAGTGTTGACGGAACCGTGGAGTTGGCAGCTGCGCGGACTTCATCTTCCCCAGGGCAGACCCTGAGCAGTGAACCGGCGGAAACAGGCCCTGCCGGCGAGCCGCGTAAGCCAGGGGTGGTGCACACTATGAACGGCAAGATTCCGAAGACTATCGTCGAGGCGGATGACCTCGACGAGAGTTCGGCCAAACCACAGCCGGTGGCGAACCCGCGAGTGGAAGACCTGCGGCCCGAAGTGGCTCCCCCGGTGAAGAACCGGCCCGCATCTGAGGCTGCGGGGCTGGCGGCCGGGTCGGCGGAACGCAGGCTGTCCTCGAGCAGCGACCGGAGCAAGCGCGGGAGCCTGGCTTCCATAGAAGAGTTGGACGCCCGCGAGGCGAAACCCACGGCCAGCGGCGACCGGTCACTCACGCGTGTACTGGGTCTGAAGATCGGCAAGATCGTGATCGATCCGGGACATGGGGGGCACGATACTGGGACCATCGGCCCCCATGGCCTGCGTGAAAAAGACCTGGTGCTGGACGTCGGGCGGAGGCTGGGCAAGCTGCTGGAGACGCGGCTGGGCGCCGAGGTCGTCTACACGCGCAGGGACGACACGTTCATCCCCCTGGAGACGCGGACGGCGATTGCCAACAAGCAGCAGGCGGATCTGTTCGTTTCGATCCACGCCAATTCCAGCCACGACCCGGCGGCGCGCGGCGTCGAGACCTATTACTTGAACTTCACGTCTTCGCCGGATGCGCTTGAAGTGGCGGCCCGCGAGAACGCGGTATCGGAGAAGTCGATCCACGAACTGGGAGACCTCGTGAAGAAGATCGCACTGAAGGAGAAGATCGAGGAGTCCCATGAGTTCGCCAGCGACGTGCAGTCCTCGCTGCAAAGCGGGCTGTATTCCGGGAGTTCCGGAATGCGCGATCGGGGAGTGAAGAAGGCGCCGTTCATCGTGCTCATCGGGGCGAACATGCCGTCGATCCTGGCCGAAATCTCCTTTGTCAGCAACCCTACCGACGAGCACAAGCTGGAAACTTCCGAGTACCGCCAGCACATTGCCGAGGCGCTCTACCGGGGTATCGCCAAATATGCGGGCGGACTGAGCGGCATCAAAGTGGCCAGCCGTGAAGCCAAAAACGAGGGGCAGTAAAAGCGCGGTCCAGACCGCAGCCACTTTCAGCCCTCAGACCTCGGTCTCGGTCTGGCTATAATGTTGTCTGGCTGAGTTTTGCTTCCGGCAAGGACTGGCATGATAGAGCGACTGCAGGGCGGCGGACTTGGGTTCAAAGCCACCGCTGCGATTACGCTCGAGGACGTCAAATCGGTCGAGCCACAAATTCAGGAGGAGATCTCCCGCCACCACCATCACCCCATCGGAATCCTGGTCGATCTCTCTGATGTGAAGGATGTCGAGTGGAGGGCGCGCTGGGAGGAATTGCGTTTCCTATCGAAGTATGGCGGGCCGATCGCGCGGGTTGCCGTGATTGGCGCCCGCAAGTGGGAAGAACTCATGGGCGACATCGCGGGCGCAACAGTACTCATGCAGGCCGATGTCCGTTACTTCAATCCCTCGGAAATCATGCATGCCTGGCATTGGGTAAAGACGGCCAAGTATGCCGAAGACCTTCCCATCCGGCCAATGCTCCCGCCGGGCCACGTGATGAGCGGCTACAACCCGGAATACACCGACCTGTAGCTCCTGCCTGTCATGCGGCATCGCGATTGTGGAAACTTTCCCGGGAGGCTTGTAGTCTAATTGATGAGGGAAGGCGCTAGGTGTGCCTTCCTGCAAATGAGACATCGCCTTCTCAGGTTCGCCTCAGCGGTTCTTCTGGCGGCGGCCGCGCTGGGAGCTGTGGACGCCCTAGCCACAGCCCCGGCCGCGCCTGTAGCCAAAGCCGCGGCCATTCTCCCTTCTGAGTTCGGGGGCTGGAAGCTGAGGGGGAGCCTTCACGCCAGCTCGGACCCTGCGCTGGCGGATGCGGCAGAGGCAGTCGTCCTGAAGGAGTACGGATTTACGGATTTTGCCACCGGGGTCTATACCCAGGATGAGGACCGCAAGCTGACGCTGCGGGCGGCGCGCTTTTCTGATGCGAGTGGCGCCTACGGCGCCTTCACTTTTTATAAGCAGCCGGAGATGCTGAGCGAGAAAATCGGCGATCAAGCCGCGTCGCTAAACAACCGCGTGCTGTTTTATCGGGGCAACGTGCTGGTGGACGCGGTTTTCGACAAGCTGAGCGCGATGTCGGCCGCCGAGCTGCGGGAACTGGCTGGCGACATCCCGCTTCCCGAAGGCGGGAACCGCAATCTTCCCGGCCTTCCCGTCTACTTGCCGAAGGAAGGGTATGTAAAGAACACGGCAAAGTACATCACCGGACCCGCCACCCTCGACCAGGTGGGCGCTCCCATTCCGTCACAGTTGGTGAATTTCAATGCCGGGGCAGAGGTCGCCCTGGGAAACTACAGCAGTTCGGGCGGCGAAGCCACGCTCATGCTGATTTCCTATCCCACACCTCAGATCGCGGCCGAACAGTTGCGCAAGATCGATGCCGCGCGCCGGCCCGGCAGCGCCGTATCACCAGGGGCGGCCTCGCTCGCAGAGGCGGGCACATCCTGGACCAAGCGCACCGGTCCCATCGTCGCCGTTGCCTCGGGGCCCTTGTCGGTAAGCGAAGCCAAGTCGCTGCTGGCAGCGGTGAATTATGAGGCCGACGTGACGTGGAATGAAAACACGTTCCTCGACAAGAAGAACAGCATCGCCAATCTGGTGTGGAATGCCATCATCCTCTGCGGCATCCTGATCGGGATCGCGCTGGTCGCGGGAGTGGCGTTCGGTGGGCTGCGTGTGCTCGTCAAACGGCTGCTGCCGCAGCGGGAGGCCAAGGAAGAAATGGAATTCATCTCCCTGCATCTGGATGAGGCGCTCTTGCCTCGAGCCGAGAGGCCCAGGGACGACAGTCACAGGCGGGTAAGTGGCTCAATGGAAGCGCTTTAGCAGCCCTGGGGAGCTCAGGCGTCTCAAAATGGTACACTTTGCGGAACTGTTGGCTCGTTTCATAAGTAATTGATAATAAAGACGTTTATTATCTAGAATTTGCTTGACACCCTGCTTTTTTGGCTCATAAGATTTCGCCAGAAAGTTTTGGCGGAATTTGCCTTCCGTTAGAACTATTCTCCCTTGAAAGAAGAGGCCGCCCAGTTGCCGGGTGGCCTTTTCGTTTGTGTAGAGCGTTCGGGTATCAAGCTTTAGTTGACACGCTCGTTGGGTCGCGGACTTTACCTCGAACCGATGGGCGATTCGGGTGGCGGTGCTGAATCGACAGTCTCCCCCACTCACCCGACCGGGAAGGCATGGAGTAGTGCGATGCACTCGCTTCGCAGGGTGGGAACTTCGCACGGGCATGCGCTTGGGACGTCGGTTGGAGAGGCTTGCCCGGCATTTTCGTTTCGGCAACGCGGGGTGCAGCGCAGGGCTGATCCCAGTTGATTACGAAATCGAGCAAAACGCATCGCCGGGTCATCATGGTCAAACTTGTCTATTGCATCACCAAGAAGGCGGGCTGGACCGATGAGGAGTTCTTTCGCTACTGGAAAGATGTCCATGGTCCTCTCGGAGTACGCATTCCCGGACTACGCAAACTCGTGCAAAGTGCTTATTCCAATGATGTGAATGGTCGATTCCAGCGCGATGTGGATAGGCATTCCGGCGATGTGGATAAAGTCGGAGCGCAGCGACGCTGGGATTGCAATCATGCCTGAGAGCGTCGAGGTA